>Ga0209634_1001487_pt1 | contig 16973 bp, 13 predicted proteins | sample LinPmetageLP40_FD_184043 | JGI IMG/M metagenome (GOLD analysis project Ga0209634, IMG submission 184043) | Marine viral communities from the Pacific Ocean - LP-40 (SPAdes) (version 2) | ecosystem: Environmental > Aquatic > Marine > Oceanic | place: Pacific Ocean | collected 2010-08-26
AAGGTATACTCCAGACTTTATATGTAAAGATCATAAGTGGATAATTGAAACTAAAGGTTACCTTCCTTCCCACCACGACTTTCCAATGCGGTGGAAATTGTTTTTGAAGCACATCATAGACAATGACTTAGGATACGAAGTTTTTTTAGCAAAAAATAAAAAGCAAGTTGACCAAGCCATAGACGAAATAATAAAATCTAAAAATAGTAATGGATAAGGATCATCTAGCTGCAATTTATTTTACAGCTACCCAAAGAATGCATGAAGCCGTAGCAAGTTTTTATGAAGACTGTCACACCGACAACGAAGGAAAACCTAAAGAGTCTTGCGGTCAAATAGCAGAAGCAGTAGACACTGCTAAGTCATCAATGGCAATAGAATACGACTTGATATTAACCGCTATACAAGAGTATAACGAATAAAAATTTAATTATGATTAGTAAAAAAAGACGTAAGCAATCCTGGAAGGATGGCGGTGTTTCCGCGACTAGATATGACAGAGCCTGTGAAGATGCTAGAAAGTCCTCAAGGGATGAGGACATACACATGCACGTAGATTTTTGGCACGGAGAAGATGGTGTTGATGTAAAGGGTAACAATTTACCTGATGAGATATGGGTTGAGTTTAGGAACGTAAACGGAGACCTAGGATGGGTTTGTGGTCAAGCGAAGTGGATAGCCTTTGAGATGCCAGAGCTAGGCGGTTACCTCAGAGTAGAGCGCGAGGAACTGCTTCAGTGGTGTCTTAAGAACGTAGACTTCGATGCTTACGTCTTGCTTAAGTCTGACGCATACAGAAAGATATATCAGAGACTTGATAGAAAGGATAAAATTACCATGCTGGCTCTGCATGATTTACAGGGACTTAAGAGCTATAAAATTATTAAGTATTTAGATTTTTATATTGATCCTAAGGATCTTACACGCAGGGATATATAGCTATCTTAGTAGCCCGTTTTTAAAAAAACAATTTAACAAACATGAAGTATAAATCAGAGAATATCCCGTGGGGGGAGGTAGGATACGCTACCTATAAAAGAACGTATTCACGACCATTAGAAAATGGAACGGAAGAGTGGGAGGATACCGTGGATAGAGTGGTAAAAGCCTGTAACGAACAGCTTAATTGCGAGTTTACCGATCATGATCAGAAGGAGGTCAAAGACATGATGATGAGCTTAAAGGGCACAGTTGCTGGTAGATTCCTGTGGCAGTTGGGAACCAAAACTGTGGATAGATTAGGTTTGCCCTCACTGCAAAATTGTGCGTTTACCGTTGTGGACGATCCTATACGACCTTTTACATGGGCGTTTGAAATGCTTATGTTAGGTAGTGGCGTAGGGTACAACATACAACGTGAACATGTGTATCAGTTACCAAAGATAAAAAGCCGTGTTAATATACAGAACGTTAATGATAACGGAGCTGATTTTATTGTCCCCGATTCACGAGAGGGCTGGACAGAACTCTTGCGCAGAGTCCTTGAGGCAAGCTTTGTTACAGGAGAAGGCTTTACATACGCCACACATTTAATCAGACCTGCAGGATCTAAGATTAAAGGATTTGGAGGGACCGCTTCGGGTAGTCAAGATTTAATTTGGGGCATGCAAGAGATTAACAACATATTAAACAAACGCTTTAACAAAAGGCTGAAACCCGTTGACTGTCTGGATGTTATGAACATTATAGGTAAGATTGTGGTGGCTGGAAACGTACGTAGATCCGCACAAATAGCTTTAGGCGACCATGACGATTTAGAATATTTACGTGCCAAAAGATGGGATCTAGGTGGTATCCCTAACTGGAGGGCCATGAGTAATAATTCGGTTGTATGTGACGATGTTTCTGAGCTGCCTGATGAGTTCTGGGAAGGTTACAAGGGTAACGGAGAGCCGTATGGACTAATTAACCTTGAGTCATCAAGACGCATGGGTAGGACAGGTGAGATAGAGTATCCTGACCCAGATGTAATGGGGTATAATCCGTGTGCTGAGCAGTCTCTTGCACCTTACGAAACTTGCTGTCTTGCTGAGATATACTTACCTAACATAGAGTCTGAAAAAGAATTAAAGAAGGTGGCTAGATACCTGTATCGCATTAACAAACATAGTCTTGCTATTAAATGTTCCGTAAAAGAAACAGAAGCAATTGTCCACAAGAATATGAGGATGGGTATTGGTGTTACAGGATATCTTCAAGCAACAGAGGAGCAAAGAAGTTGGTTAAATTCTTGCTATATTTACCTTCGTGAATATGACAAAGAATACTCCAAGTCTTCAGGGTTCCCACCATCTATTAAACTTACTACAGTCAAACCCTCTGGAACGCTCAGTTTACTTGCTGGCGTTACACCAGGAGCACACCCTGGATACTCAGAATATTACATTAGGAGAATTAGAATGTCTGCAGATAGCGAGCTGGTCGGAGTGTGCAGAAACAATGGGTTTGACATAGAATATGTACGCAACTTTGACGGAACAGAGGATCACTCTACGGTAGTAGTTAGCTTCCCATGTAAGTTCCCTAAAGGGACTATGTTTGCTGGTGACATGACAGCTGTTGACCAATTAGAGGTTATAACGCGCTTACAAGCTGAGTGGAGCGATAACTCTGTGTCGGTCACCGTCTACTATAAGAAAGAAGAGTTAGACTCAATAAAAGCATGGCTAAGGGACAATTACAATAACGTAAAGTCTGTGTCTTTCCTTCTGCATAACGATCACGGCTTTGATCAGGCACCGCTTGAAGAAATAGATAAAAAGACATACAGCTCTATGAAGAAGCGGTCCACTCCTATTCTGTCTTTATCGGACATTAAGATGGAGGATATAGAAATTGCCGACTGTGATACTGGCGCATGCCCTGTACGATGAGTAAAGCACTTGACAAGCACCTTAAGAGAACTATAGATCAAGGTAGATGCCCAAGCTGTGGAGGCCTATGGGACTACATAAGGTACAAAAAGATAACGGGCAAAGACCCTGATAAAATTCACGATTGTGAATGTGATGGATCATTTCCATGAAAAGGTTTGACCAATGTTGGATAATGAAATTATATTACTTAAATAAAATACAATGAAAAAACAAATAATAGAAACAGTCGTTGAAGAGACGTACAATACGGTAGGTTTACCAAGGTGCAAATCAAGAAGAACCGCTAATGCACAAATGAGAGCTGCAATGGGTAGCGCTCTAGGTGATTACTTTCAACAGCAAGAGATAGCTGATGCACTAAACATAGACAGAAGTACTGTTTGTCACTATAAAAGAAATCACAGCAACAACCTAAACCACTGGGAAGGCTACAGGTTTAAATACAATATTGCTAAAGAAATTTCTGACAGCAAAATAACGGCTAGAGACAAAGAGGCCGACATAGAAGCTACGCTTAAGCAAATAAAAGAACTAGAGAAAAGGATTGCCTACCTAAGGCTTTAGTTATTTTTTCTTTTTAATAAGCTTAATCTTTCCTCCGTATTCAAGAGAGGTCACCTTATTCCACGATTTTTTTGTTGGGTAACCCTTATCACCTGGCTTAGCTGGTTTTCCACCTCTTTTTCTCTTTGCCCTTATATTAGCCCAAAGGCCAGGTCTTTTTTTACTTGCCATGATTTGCTGTTTTAAACTTTGCTTTTTTTACTGCACCTGGATGAGGCTTATACATTCCTTCCATTAGGTAATACCTACCAGACTCTTCCATCCAATGAAAACCTTTTGGCGGGTCTACTGATACAGACTTGTTAGATATAGAAAGCTTACCCTCTTTTTTTTGTTTTATTAATTTCATTTCTTATAGTTTCTGCACCTCCATTTTCTTAAAGACAATAACTTGCGTGTTGGTTTGCCGTTTTTCTTTAACGGACCTTTCATTCCACTCATCCTAGCACAAAATGATTTACGTCTTTTAGCCGCTTTAGATCCTTTCTTAGCCTTTCCTGTTACAGCCATCTTAAGCTTACTGCCTGGGTTAGCTTTGCGATAAGAAGCTACGCCTGCAGCGTTTAGACCGCCTTCAGGGTTTTTACCCTCTTTGCGTGTCCATGCAGGGGTTCTCCCCCCACTCTTCATAATCTTTACTTTACAGGTTCGGCACTTTTTCATTAAAATGCGCTCATTAGTATTTCGTCTACAGCCTCTTGAACGTCGTCTTCATTAGCTTCTAGCTGCATCATAATGTTGGCTTGAAAACGTTTAACTTCTTCTCCATCACTAAATACAATAATAGTAGGGACCACAACAATTTTGTGTTTTTTTTGCATGTCAGGGCTAGACGCTATATCTATGCGCCTTCCTTTGCAATCGCTGAGGTTGTCCAGCCAGCCAACACTGTTGGCGCTATTAAAGCTAGCGTTAAACTCTACAACACATACCCCAGAATTAGGAATGCTTACAGGTGCAGGAACAGCATTTACATACACAGCTGCCGAAAATAAGGTGAGCGACGCAAAGGTCGCAAGAATTGTTTTCATGTTTCATCATTTTAATTGATCTATTTTTCGTTCTATATTTTTTAAGTCTTCTTTTATTTCTATAACATCTTCTTGCGTAGTCATAATTGTTTGACGAACAAGTTGGTCTTTCATGTCGAACTCCATGCGAGTAATTTCTGGCGCAGTAGGTTTAGGCAGTTCCTTTGCTTCCGCTATATCTGCCTGTAAGGCAAACCACATGGCTATTAATGAGCCTAATCCCGCTACACCTAGACCTATTGTTTTTAAATCTAGTGTTACTTCTGTCTTCTCCCCTATCTGTTTTGCCATATTTACTTGATTACATAATTTATTCCCATTGTCAAACTCCCTAAAGGTCTCCCCCAGTATTCGCTAAAATTTCCTTCTGCAAACAAACCTAGGTGCTTGCCTATGTTAGCTCCAAAAACAATCCCTGCGTTATAGTCCACCCATGTATCCCCTGCTACTCTTGAGTAAGAGTACTCTTCATCCCCTAGCTCTTTGTGATATGGCATTACATTCACCCACGAGTGCAACCAGAAATCTTCTGAGTAGTGGTAAAAGTCCGCCCCTACTGCTGCAGAAAGTTGGTATTGGTTAGGCAGCTGTCTACGTATATCCCTATTGTATGTGTTTACTATAGATCCATATTGATATCGTCTAAATTCTGAGTCAGTCTCTGCAACTAAGTTGCCCTCTGGTCCGTACCACTCCCAGTCACTCCACTCACCTACTGTATAATTACCGTCATCGTTGGAGTCTACGTACACCCAGTTGTCTACATAATCATAGTCATAAGCTAGTTGCCACCACATCCCATTATTCTCTTCTATCCAATCCTCAATAGGTGCTACCGTGTATGCGGGGTGTCTACGCGCTGCTATACCTGCGGTAAAGTTAAGTTTATTTCCTACTTGAACGCGTAGCTTAAGAGCAGTTTCTAAATACTTTATGTCCGCCCGCCCGTTTTCTAGAAAATCTAACTCCGCCACCATCCATTTAGACAGGTGCCTAAGGAAGTAACGTTGATCTCTTGACTCCTGACCTGTAAGCCTTACCTCCGAGTGCTCAAATACGTATTCAAAACCGCTTACATTGCCTACGTTAGCCTCTTCTGACATAGACACCTCTGATCCATTATAAAAATTAGTTGCCTTAATTTCGTACTTGAATCGCGCTAATTTCCTTAAACCCAAGGAAAAAGTATAATTAGGCTCGTATGCCATAGGCACCACAGTAAGCAGTCCATCTATTACGGCATACGTGTCTTCCTGGACCATAGGGTTAGACTGACTAAAAGAAGTGTAAAAAGTGCTATACTTAAAGAAGTTTTTAATTACTCCCTGGCTTAAACCATAGGTTAAAGTAACGAAGACTAACAATATGGTTAGTAAAGCTTTACGCATTATTTTTTAGATTTTTCAATGGTTCTCCCCGCAAAGTATGCTCCGAAAGCAGTCATCATTAATATTTGTAGCAAATCTACGTAAGAATTTTTTACCGTAAATGGCAATCCATCTATAGAGTCAGCCGTCATAGTTAGCATAAACATGACCATCAGTGCAATAAGGGTTAGGGGGCGTATTAGCTTTGCTAGCTTTACGTCACTCCCCATGTCTGCTTTCCAGCGTTCCGTTACGTTCTCTTGAAAGCGAACTTCTGCGTCTATCATTCTCTGAGCCTCCTCAGAATCTACGCTGTCGTCTTTATCTATAAGGTTCTTAACTACCCCTAAAGCTCCTTTATCAGGAAGCAGTTCCCCCACAACGCTCAAAACTCCTGGTGCTTTTTCAGCCAGCCACTTGCCTAGCTTTGTGTTTTTTAGTTTCTTTTTATCTCCTTTCATCGTCGTATATTTTTTGCATAATGTCTAGAATTTGTATTGTATGAGGTTTAAATATTGGATTTCCGTCACCGTCTTTTCCAAACTCTTTTAACCCGTTATATCCTTCTGATATTTTGTTTAGCTTCTCAACTCTTTCTGTGTCGCTTATCTCCTGATATTCTAAGGATCCAATAAAGTTCTGAGCTTCAAGATACCTTTGTTTTCCAGCGGTTTCCATCAAACTATTTATATCCTCTATAGAAAACCTTGTTCTTTCTAACATAAACTCCTGGTCTTTTAAGAAAGAATATTCTTTTCCTGTAGCGTTTAAAGCTTTTAGCTCTTTCTTTGTTTTGAGAATTGGTGGTTTTATTTTTCGGGTTGTTGCGAAGTAAGGTGTTCCGCAGATTGTGCTTAAGTCTTCAGTTTCTTCGTATAGCCTCCATATTTCATTAGACACAGGGTCAGACTCTCCTCTTCGAGACTTAAATACGTCAAAAAGATAGTAACCACCAGGAATAGAACCCTCTGGCTGCTGCCTTATTTTTTCTCCTTTCCAATTTCTTCTTACAGGTACGTCTCCTAATCCAAAAGTTCTGTCTTGAAGCGTATACTTAAACTTAGTCATAAGTCTTTTCTCTAGGGACATGTTTTTGTCAGCCCTAGTGTCTGGAAGGAACTCTCTGTTTTGTCTATACAAAGCCGAAAGCGAGTTTGGAAGCACAGTAGCAGAAATAGCACTAAACGTACTGTTAGCCCATCTTTCAAACTTCCTTTCAAAATCGTCACTATCACCAGCAGACAGGAGCTCTGTGAAGCTACTTACACCCTGCAGAAAGCTTTGATCCATCATATGAGCCATTGTGCTAAAGGCGGTCACTCCAAACGCGTCTCTGACCATTCTGTTTGCTATAAATGGATCCTCCCCTAAGGTTTTGTCATTAGGGTCGGTTGCTTTTACTCTTGCCCCCATGATAGCCCCAAAAATACCTAGCTTTTGATAACTAACAAAAGTATCGTCAGTTTTCTTAGTTGTTTCCTCTCCAGATAAGAGCCTTCTTAAAGCTGAAACGTTAATCGAGTTAGGAGGGAATTGGTCATAACCCATGTTTTTTTCTTCGTCGTCACCATATTCTATTGCTCCAGAAATTATACCTTCTCTTATCATTAGCTCTACGGTGTAGCCTACAGACTGCCCTACAATTAACTTGGCTAAGTTTTGTGAAGCACCTCTTGTATCGCCTTTCTTTAAGTTTGCAAACATTCTAGGTATCGCAACTATAGGTGAGGTAAATGTAAGTGTTTCATACAAAATATTTGCAGGAGTTCTAACGTAAGGAACCTGAGTTCTTACTAAAAATTTAGCAAAACCTTTTCCATCTACTCCTGGCATCCAACCAAAGATAGGCGCTGCAGATTCAGTCAGGAATTGAATAAACCTTTCCCCCATATTTGACGCCAATCCTTGTTCCTGGAAAGTCAATTTTCTTCCTTCTTCTTGAGCCCTTTCTCTTTGGTCTTTAGTTGGGTGCTTAAGAAACTGTGTTAGTTCATCACCTTTTAAACCCATAGAGTTTGCCGCTTGATACAACTCAATGCCCTCTACCATTCGTCTAAACGGAGTGTCACCCACGCCTAAAAATCTAAACATAACTTCAGCAGGTATACCTAAGGTGCCCTGTATGAAAAGCTTAGCTCTTTGTCTTCCGCTAGCTTTACCGTCAGGACCTAAAGGAAGTTCTTCTCCTTTTCCAAAGGAAGCCATTATAGATCTAAATGGAGCAAACCCTCTGTGCATCCTCCACTCTGTTACGCCTTTTTCTTGTCCTGTTACAACCGCCTCTAAAGACTCCACAAACCCTGCACCAAACTTTCTTAACCCGTACATGTACGCATTAATAGAAAAATTTCTCTTCATTGGAGACTCAAAGCCAAACAAATTCAAAGCTTTTTCTATAGGTAAGGCAACTATATCCCTTGGAAGCATTAACGCTGCGTTAAACAAATTGGCAACGATGTTAGTAGCTTGAGACATAGGTGTTAAAAGGTTACCTTGGACAAGCATTGTACCTATAGTCCCCCAATTTCTTTCTACAAGAGCATTTGTAAGGGTTTCTACGTCTCTTTCATATTTTTTTAGATTCTTAATGGCCTCCTCTAATTCAGCTTCAACATCCTCACCTCTAATTGCAGCCTCCATTAATTCGTTAACTTTTGCGTGAGCCTGCATATAAGAAGCACTTAGCTCTCCAAGCTTTTTTGTTTGAGCCTCAGACAATGTGTTCCCTTGTTTTTCTACTTCTTTTTGAATCAACATAACCATCCCCGCTGGAGTAGATGATTTCAGCTCTGCAAAATGCCTAAGAAGCCTACCAGCTGTAGTTCCAATTTTAGCTAACTCAGCGACAATACCAGGGACCGCATCAGCGTTACCCGAAGCCATAGCTCTGTTTATTAGCTCAATACCAGATAGAACACCCATGTCATCATTCCTAGCAGACAACCTTCCGAGTGATTCGTCAGTCATTATTTCAATTAAGTCGGAGGTTTCCATAGAGGACAACCTGTCTCTGTTTTCCTTAATGTTCTGCTTAGATATATAGTTCTCAGGGTTTTGTAATATATCGTGCCTTTCGCTGTTAAATATTGTTGCAGACCTTCCTGCAGTCTGTCTAATCCTTGCTGAAGCTCTACCTAGGTTAATAGCTTCTTCTGCATTTTTTGCAACCTCTGAGTTATTGACAGCAACCTGAGATGAAACATCCATAGCATCGTAAGCTTTAGCTGCCTCTTCTGTAGTGTTGTAGTCTACACCCATTACTGCGTGAGAGTAAGCTTGGAATCGTTTTACCGATTGATCATACTTAGGTCCTCTTTTTACTCTTTTAGCTCTTTGCTCTTCTGTTTCTGTTTTTCCTGCAGCTACTATAGGGTCATTAAAATCATAATATTCTATATCCCCTCTCAGGTAAACGTTGTTGCCTATAACAGAAACCTCTGACGCTGACTTAATCGGTCTCCCTGATACGTCTACAAAAGTGTTGTGCTTAAACGGATTAAATATTGCTTTTACTCCGTCAAAATTCATCGTTTCTAGATCCGAACTAACAAAGCTTCCATCAACACTAGCCATTGGGTTTTTGTTCTCTTGGAACGTAACTATTTTTTGCCTAGAGTTTTGGTTAACAGTAAGGTTTACGTTTCTCAGCATAACTGCTCCAGAATAGCTTAACGCTTCCCCGATAGCTGTTTTATCGTGAACCGTTTGTACTGGAACGCCAGTGCTCTTAAGCACATTGAGATTAAGACGAACCCCGACTTTTTGACCCAGTTCCAGTTGTACTCCCTTACCTAATATCCGCTGAGACGTTTTATCTGTTTCTAAAGCTTTGTTTACAGACTGCGTACTTAACTGAACGTCCTCACCCTTAACCATAACGGATAGCCCTTCCTCTAGCGCCCTTTCTCTATACAATCTTGAGTCTTCGGCTTTAACGGTTAGCCCGTCTTCGTAATTGAAAGGAAGCTGTAGTTGCTCCATACCAAAAGAATTTCTACCTACCGTAAGCTCTTCAAGAGCTTTTTCTTGAGTTGCATTAACTTTATCTGCACCTCTTAAACCGAGCTCGGTTGGATCAATGTCATTATCTACCTCCCCAGCTATACGAGCAGATGCTCTTCCTACGCTAGACGTTGCTAAAACGTGATCGTTATCCTCAGCTCTTAGATTCTCCATTATAGGTCCATAAGGAGTATACTTCTGAAGTTTAGCTACATTGTTACCGTTAACTCCACCCCCAATGTATGACACCTGGTCCATAGCATATATCATCTGACCAGCTTGCTTGATTGTAAGCGGTTCTTTATCAGTCCCTCTCTTGCTGTTCATTTCAGCCACAAGCTCTTTAACTCTGTGGTATCTGAAAGACTTTGCCTCAGATGTCATATCTCTACCTGAAAAACTATTTACTATCTTATCAATCTCTTCTATTAGCTCCTTGCTAGCTTGATTGTTGTTCACAAGAGTACAAGCTTTTTGAAGGAGCTTCACCCCTGTTAATTTTTTTATATCCCTCCCAGTACTTGATTGATTCACCAAGCCCCTAAGCTTGTTCCCGTCAAAAGATAAAGGTGTGTTTATAAAGTCCAATCCTCCAGTTCCGTCATGTTTAGACAAAAAGTCCATAACGTGAGAATCTTGAGTTAAATAATCATTTCCTGGCCATTTATTTTCACCTAAATCTGATGGTGGATCCATTAATGTTATAGCAAACGTCCCAACTTTAATAGCCTTGCCTATGCTTGTACCATCTTTAGATCTAGAAGAAAGAACAGTGCCTGCTTTTGGATACTCTAATGGAACGCCTTTAGATGTTTCTCTTTCAGCAAGGTCATTTTTAAACCTATCTTGATCTAAGCTTCCATCATCATTTATGTATTCTTTTACTACGTTATTAAAATTATTAAGTAGATCTCCAACAACTTTTAAATTTCCACCACCTAAACCTGTAACACCCTCTTCTCTTAAAGCAGAATCAGTTTTGTTAATTAATCTATTTATAAAATCTGTATTAAGCAAATCAAAATCCCTAGGGTTTCCGTTAAAGTTTACAGATAGGTTTCTAATAGATTCTGTAAATATTTGTTGAGCTAACGCTACGTTAACGTCAGCTTGACGTTGAGGTGATGTTAAAGCTACCAAGACGTCATACACAGGCTTGTAGCTGTCTATTAATGCTAATGTCTCGTTACTTACTCTAAAATTCCCAAGTCTGTTTCTTAAATCACCTTTCAGGTCTTCAAAGAAAATATTTCTATTTTCGGTGTAATCATTAAAGAAGTTTTCAGCCTTTTCCATAAGCTGAGGAGCTGCGCTATAAAACGCATTAAATTCATTTTCTATAGAATTAACTATCTGTGGTGCGTGCAGAGATCTTCTTTCTTCATACGAAAGACCTTGAGGTATATTGTTTTCTAGATGATTAACTAACGTTAGGTACTTATAAAAAGCGTTCTTACGCTTCATAATCTTCTCTACCTCGGACTGATCATACCCTAAGCTTAAGTAACCTTCTTCTAGGTCTTTTTTTGCTTTTTCTGTTTTTCCTTGGTCTTTGCTTACCGCATCAAGAACCCTTAACGGAACACTAGACCTTCCTGTAACTGGGTTTTTTTCAAACTCTTCAGGCATTAATTTTTGCTGGACCTTTTTAAGGTCTGACAAACTCAGGGATTCTATCTGCTCAAACAACCCATCAAAATCCATAGGTCTTTTGCCGTACAGCGATTCAGTATTTACCTCTAACCCAGCCAATTCAGCTATAATAGCGTAAGCATTGCCAACGTAGTTTGAATTTGGGCCATACTCTTCGTTTAGCTGACTCTGCGTCTTTCCTTTTTTTCTTTGTCTGTCCGCTTCGTTTACTAAGTCCCTTCTTAAAAGGTTAGTCTCTGATGTAATACGTCTTTTTCTCTCTTCATAAGTCTCAAATGGCTTGCTAAAGCTCCAGTTAGCCATAGCTTTTACCATGATTGGAGTTCCATTATAAGAGAAGTTACTGTATGTTGACAGATCGTTACCGTCATTAGTTTTGCCTCTAGCCCAGAGTATAAAATGGCTTTTGCTTTTAAACGTTTTGCTTGTAGCTCTTGTTCTAGCATCTGATCCCTCTCTAGAGAATATCACCTCAAAGCTCTTGTCAGAGGGGAGTTGATTTGGGAATAACACCTTCGACCTTCTTCCGCCTTTAATTTTATCAAGAGTAATCTTTGCATCAATCTTACCTCCAGCTTTAGCTTCTGAAAATTTTTGTATAATAGAAAGTGCAGAAGAGTCGGTCCCTAGTTCTACGTTTAGCGGGGCTCCAAAATACTTATTTAAAAACTCTCGTATCTTTTGTAAAATACCTGGTTGAGCCATTAGAGATGGATCAGCCACAAGAGCAGATAAGTACTCTGTAATAACCTCGTCGTCGCGTATTAACTCCACCTCTTGCTTAAGGTCGTTTAGGATTACTATTTCTTTATCACTTGCTACTCCAGAATTAAGATACTCGTTTAGTGCCTCTAAAGTTTGAAACCTTAAATGACCTGACAGCATAGACGTCGCGTCAGCAATCCCATCGTTTATATACTGCTTTCCTTTTGCTCTAGCTCTATCAATTAGCTCTTTACTTTTAGTAACTCCCTCAAGATCTTTAATTAATCTAGCTCTTTGAACAGGAGCCATCTCCATGTATATAGGAGACATGACAGAGTGCATCACTTCTTCCAGAACGGTTTCTGTAAATGTCTTCTTCTTGTCTAGTCCCTCCAGATCCATATTATTTAGGATATTTTGAGGGGATAGATTTATTACTTCGTTGGTAAAATCTACGAAACCACCACCATCTTGTGAAATGGAGTTATTAAATGAGTCGCTGCTATGCAGTCTAATCTTAAAGTTGCTAAGAGCGTTGATCCCAGATATAGAACTAACTATATTTTTTAAGTCGGTTCTTTGTTGAGGTGTAAGCCCTGACAAAGCAGAGTGATCATCAGGTAGGTTTAAATTACCGTCTTCATCAAAAGAAAACTCACCGTAGTCCCCCTGCTCGTTAAAGCCAGCTTCTGTATCTTTTGCTGTTGAGTATTCATCCGCAGTTATCTCATTGCCTTCAACATCTAAAAACGATTCTGTAGTAGAAGACTGGTATTTTACAACGTTACCGTCAGCATCTTTTATGCTACTAAAGTATCCGTCAGCCTCATTGTTTATCGCTGCATCTCCTTCAAATAGCTGAATGCTACCATTAGCTTTGACTAAGCCAGCTTTGTGAGCAACGGACTCCTGGTCAAATTCTTTTGCAAACTCTGCAGACTGCTCTAGAGTCATACCCTCTACAAGAAAGCTATTTTCTCCCCCTTCGTAATCACCAACTATTTTGTGGTATGTCAATCCGTTTTCATTAAACCAAGCCTCTGCTCTCGCGTTTCTATCTGCATTTTCTGCATCGGAAAGACCTTGGTTCATTGGGTTTTCAGCAGAAAGAGACGCATAGTTATCAGAAGACAGTATGTCGTTAATTTGCTGAGAAGAGAGACCGCTTGATTCTAGCTCTGTTTCCGCGTTTTTAATCCAATCTTTTGAGGACCTGTTGTCAGCGTCTTGCCTTCTTATTCCCATAAGAGCTGTAACATCTGACATGTTTGGGTCCTTAAAGGAAGGAAGATTTAGGGCACTAGACAGTTGCTGACGATCGTACTCAGCGTTGGCTATATTAGCTTCGCTTGGTTCAGCCACAGCCTGATCAGATGATCTTTCTGAAGCTTCTTTTAATTCAGCTATTTTCTCCCATTCTTTCTTAGCTTTTCTATCTCTCTTTTTCGCCTCATTGAGAGCTCTCTTTTCTTTTTTGGTAAGTTTCACCTTTTCTCTTGAGTCAAATTTCTCTTGCATAACCTCAAGGTCTAGGCCTGCATCTCTAGCCTCTTGTTCTAGGCTAGACATTGTGTCGTCCATCAATGCCTGAGACGCCATAGATTGCTCTGATTCTGTAAATGATTCAGTCAGGCCAGCCTCTTGATTTAACTGATTAACGTTGTCTGTAACTGCTTTCCTTTCCGTAACAAGTTGCTCGTATTGAGCTTTTATCGCTGCTTTTGATGTCTCGTTATCGGAATTGTTAAACTGTATATTAGCAGAAACAATCTTATTGTCTAAAGTTAAAATATTACTTAACGCTTCTTTCCCGTACCTAAGCTCTACCATTGCGTAGTAGTTGGCTCTGTCTCTTTTTATAATCTCTCTCTCTTTACCTATAGCTTCAAGCCTTTGCTGTATGTCAGCTTTTTTTGATGGAGAAAGCGGTTCATTTTCTAACTGGTTTCTTAATGAGGTTTCCTCTGCTTTAAACTGACTTTGGTAATATAGCCCGTTTAGGTCTCCTGCGCCTCTAGCAGCAGACTGAGCCCTCCCCCACACACTTCCTAATCCATCAAATACACCACCTGCTGAAGCACCTAAAATATAACTTTCAAAAGCCCTTCCCATCACCCCTGACGCTGATATATCTGTTTGATTTCCAGAAAAATAGTGATTGGCTACATCCTGAGTTATAGACGTTGCAAGTTCTTCCATACCCTCTTGATTCATGGAAACCCCTTTTTGCCTAAGCCATCCCTTAGTGAGCTCATACATATGTCTCTTGCCTTGTAAGGAGGAAAGTCTAGACGCAAACGTGTTTCCAGACTGCTTCCATAATAGCCCTTTTGTAGTTTGGTTTGCTATTGCTTTTTTTGCAGCTTGATTAAAAATTCCGTTACCAACTGCAGCAAAGGCTGCGTCAGAACCTCCAGCCACAAATGCAGATCCAAACCTTGATAGCTCCGTTGAATAAAGAGGCGGCTGCCCTGAGTTTACTCTGTACTCATCTTCGGTTTTAGAATCCCTCCATTGGTTAGTACCCCCTGTAAATCCAGTCCAGGCAATCCCAACACCCCCTAAGCCTACAGCGCTAGTTCCAGCTATAATCCCAATCTGCGGGGCCGTTTCAGCTATTCCAACACTTAGTTGAGACAATCCCGATGCCCAGTCTCCAGCTGCAAATGAAGCAGCAATACCCTCATTCTGATAAGCCATTCGAGAGCTCTGTTCAGCCTGTGACTCTAAGCCCTGCTTTAGCCTAACTTGCTTTCCGTGGTCCTCTCCTTGAAGGCTAGCTACCCAGTACTCTATAGGATTTACAGTTAAGTCTTCCAGAGAGTTGAGGAAGCCTGATCCCATCTCCCACAATAGATTTTTTTCGTTATATCTTTTGTCTCCAGAAAGATTTGCTTTTATATTAAACTCATTATAAAGATAGTCATCTACCGCATCGATCTGGTCTTCATCTAGCTTTAGCTCGTCAACCATTTCAGCCCTAACCTTATTAATCTGTTCTTCTCTTTTTGCCTGGCCTACTTCCTTTAGTTTTTGACCTTGTATTATCTCAAGATATTTATCTCTTTCAATAGTGTAATCTCCTTCAGCTTTTCGTATTTTACCGTCTGCTCCAATAGGCTTTTCCCTGCCTACGTTGACCCAAGCCCCATCTTTATATACCTCATATGTATCATTTTTTGATAGGAACCCGTAAGATCCATACCCCGTACCCTCTCCTGCAGCCATCTGCGTTAAAGTCTTAAAAGAGTCAACGGTAGATTGAGGCATGTTGATGTATGTTCCATCTTGGCTGCTAGACGTAGCGGTGTCTAACCATTTTTTTCTCCACGCAGTAGCCTCCTCTCCATTCCTCCACTCTTCTCTAGCTTCTTGAACTGGCTCTTTAAAATCTTCATCCCATTTTTTACCAAACTCTCTTGCGTTAAAACCAGTGGATTTTAGTAAATCGGATGCAGCAACGTGGCTATTAATAAATCTTTGCTCCGACTGAAGAGCAATTCTTTTTTTGTCATCTTCAGTTATAGAAGATAACGTTTCAATTCTCAATTCATTCATTAGCTCCTCGTTTTCCAGAGGATTGTTTGGGCCTTGAGCTTGAAAATAAAGAGGGTTTTTTTCTTCTACAAGTTTGTCAAGCTCGGTTTTGTGGGTTTCTAAAAAATTAGACTCAAACTCACCTGTAGCAAAGTCAAACCCTTGCTCATAAAGATTTACCTCCCATTCTGGCCTATCCTTAAGAGGCCCTTCCGAATAAACGTCTCCACCAGTAACCAAATCCGCTGAAGAAGCTTCGTTTGCCCACTTGGCCCAGTTCGCTTCCTGTGGAGCTTGAACTTCCTCCACATCTTTTTTTTTTAATCCCGTTCCATACTGAAACTCATCTTGAGAAAACTCTTGTTCCCCATAAAGATTAATAAATCGGTCATAAACCTTAGTGTTGTAAGACTCGTCACTAGACATAGATTTAAAGAAATCTTTTTTATCCCATCCGTTTTGCTCACCACCAAGGTTACTAAATAACGCTTCTAAAAATTCGTCGTTCATATTTTATTATTCTGTTGGTTCTGAATTACCTGAAGGGTTTAAATCTCCTGTTGTAGTGTTCCAATACATTTCATCAGAGTAACCACTTTTATTTTCAACCATTTCTTTAATTTTTTCTATAACTTTTTGTACATATACCGTTATAGCATTGTACCCTGGTTGAGACTCTTGACCATCAAACTCATTGTTTGCCGTTACAAGCGCGTTTCTATATGGGGAGTCAGGAGGGAGACTTTCAACGTCAGAAAGTTGCTCTATTAACTGAACAGAGATTAAACCCAAAGCCTCATCTATATCCCCGCCAGCTCCGCCAGGACCACCATATACTTTCTGGTATACTCCTTCGCTAAATTTATTTGCAATATCAGATGGATCCATTCCCCCTCTCTCTTTTAATGTTGGAAAAAAAAGTTCTCTAGAATTTCTTGTAGGAGCTCCACTTACTGGACCTTTAGTTTCTTTTCCGTCCTCACCAATTATAGGGTTCCCCTCCATGTCTAAGTATGTACCTACATGTTGCATAGTCTGAGGATCAAACTCTACATTAGAGACACCGCCTGTATTAAAAACAGAGTTTTTTTCGGCGAAGGTGTCGTAATTGTCTACTAGCTCAAAATTATTATCGTAATGGGCCTGCCCCTCTAAAATAGCTTGCTGAAGGTTCTGTCTTTGAGTAATCATAGCTTCGCTAGGAGTAAAACTATCATGAGCGTTATTTAAACCCTCTA
>Ga0209634_1001489_pt1 | contig 16965 bp, 18 predicted proteins | sample LinPmetageLP40_FD_184043 | JGI IMG/M metagenome (GOLD analysis project Ga0209634, IMG submission 184043) | Marine viral communities from the Pacific Ocean - LP-40 (SPAdes) (version 2) | ecosystem: Environmental > Aquatic > Marine > Oceanic | place: Pacific Ocean | collected 2010-08-26
TTTAAATGCGATTTCCCTGACAATTGATTGAACAAACATTAGAATCATTAAGGCATAAAAAAACCATCCTGGTAATGCAGGATGGTTTTTGAAGTTATTTTTAGGGGAAACTTAGTCCCACTTCAATTCGGTATCTGCTTCAGTCGCTTGTCCTTCAGTACTATCTCCTGTATCACTTGAGCTATGTGCTTCTACATGGCGCTCCCTGTCAAATTCATCAAAATCCACCTCTGGCAATAATTCGTTTTTCACATGTCCCACTGTACTGTTCAATGCATTCACAAACTTGTTGAAATCCTCTTTGTAAAGAAATATTTTGTGCTTCTCATAAGTATATCCATCCTCCTTGTATTTTCTCTTACTTTCTGTAATAGTCAAGTAATAGTCATTGGCACGTGTAGCTTTTACATCAAAAAAATACGTTCTTTTCCCAGCTCTTACTCTTTCTGAGAAAATCTCTTCTCTGTCATTACCATTGTTCTCTTCCACAATCCTTTTGTTTAATTTTTTTAAACTTTTCAATTAAAAAACACGCCTAAATATAGTATAATAATTTACATTATTAAAAATTGTTTGAGTCATTTAGTTGTTGATCAGTGGCATGAAAGAAGGACAACTCTTATTTGCTATATTACGTGCTTATTAGTCATATGAAATTATCCTTAGATTATATTCGCTCTTATGAAAACCTGGAACTGCTTGCTCGACAATTAGTTGAGGGCTTCATCACAGGATTGCACAAGTCACCCTATCACGGTTTTTCTGTGGAGTTTGCTGAGCATAGGCTATATAATACTGGTGAAAGTACTAAACATATAGACTGGAAGGCATATGCAAAGACTGATCGGCTCTATATCAAACAATATGAGGAAGAAACCAATCTGAGATGTCAAATTATCATTGATTGTTCTTCTTCCATGTTCTACCCAAGCGATAACCATGGTAAAATTACTTTCAGTCTTATGGCAGCGGCATCACTTTGCTTCTTGTTACAAAAGCAGCGTGATGCGTTTGGAATAACTGCTTTTGCAGATGAAGTCAATGTTCAAACTGCTGTAAAATCAACTAATATCCACCTGAACGAAGTTCTGGTGATTCTGCAACAGCTGATAAAAAATAGTACCAGGGGTCAACGCTCATCTATCGCAGAGATACTAGATCAAGTTGCACAAAAGTCTGCCAAGAGATCTTTGATAGTAATATTTAGCGACATGCTTGATAGTGATAATCAGGAAAGCGTCCTTCTTGCATTGCAACACCTAAAACACAAAAAGCACGAAGTATTGTTATTCCATATAAAAGATCAAGCTACTGAAGTTGATTTTGACTTCGAAGATCGCCCATACGAATTTATAGATATAGAAAATGATCAAAAGATCAAAGTACAACCCTCTGAAGTCAAGGAAATCTATCAAAACAAGATGTCTGGCTTCAGTAACCAATTAAAAATAAAATGTGGGCAGTTGAAGATTGATTTTATAGAAGTTGATATTAACCAGGACTACAATGTTATCCTTCAGAACTACTTGATCAAAAGATCAAAAATGAGGTGATTAGTTGATAGTCTATAGCTTTCAGTCGATAGTCCATAGAGGATAGAACTAGACTTTAGAATGGAGAACATTGAATAACGAACTATCTGGGAACATGTGGCTTCGTGCAGGATATCCACAATTTAAGTCATTTCGCAACGCAGTGCCTGTCTGCACGCGTTCGCTATATAGCTCTAGCGGCTGCGAAGCGCAAGCAACCGACAAAGGCAGGGAGAAATCTTGACCATGCTTAAGAATCTTATGATAATGGTAAAGTTCCCTGAATGACTATCAATGGAGAGAGTTTAGAATAATGAATGTAGAATGTTCAAATTTAATACCCAAATCACCAGTTAACCAATTAACTTAAGAAGGAGACTCTTAGGGCTAAGTTCTATTAGTGATGTTCAACCAATTAACCAAACACCATCCCCTAATCAACCATTGTGTAACCACGCCTGTTTAGTCAATAATTCATCTTCTTCCTCTTCATAGTCAGGGTCAGGCACACAACAATCTACAGGGCACACAGCAGCACATTGAGGCTCTTCATGAAATCCTTTACACTCAGTACACTTGCCAGACACGATATAATAAAACTCATCAGATACAGGCGTTTGCTCATCATTGCCATCGATGGCTGAACCATCCTCCATTTCAACTGCCTTAATCTCCGTACCTCCAGACCAAGTCCATTCGATACCACCTTCGTAGATAGCCGTATTAGGGCATTCTGGCTCACATGCTCCGCAGTTGATACATTCGTCTGTGATGATTATTGCCATGTTATAAGGTGCTTATTTTTATTAAATGATAACTATGTGTTTCTTTACGCAAAAATATGTAACATCCTGTTGTGTTCAAACAGATATCCTTGATAAAACATTCAGCATTACTACATGCACATCAATAACCGAATAGCAGCATTTTCACAGCTTGGTGAAAAACTTCAAAATTCTACATTAATTCCTTCTGAGGTCATTTACAAGGCAGGGCAACAAAACAACTGGTTTACTCCAGAGAATATTTCCTTGGCACTAGGTTCACTAGCCACATTGTTGAAAGCAGATGCGCTTCAAAAGTGGGTAAATAAGTATGACCTAAGTAAAATTGAGCCAAAAAGAGTTGGAGTGATCATGGCCGGAAACATTCCATTGGTAGGTTTTACTGATTTTTTGGCAATTGTCATGAGTGGCCACATTGCAAAAATAAAACTTAGTGGCCAAGACAATGTATTACTTCCCTTCCTTGTAGAACGGCTTCTGGAAATAGATGGAGAATTGGCGAAGCAAATTGAATATGTCGAACAGCTAAAAGACATAGATGCCGTAATTGCTACTGGAAGCGACAATACCTCTCGTTACTTCGAGTACTATTTCGACAAGTATCCCAACATCATTCGTAAGAACCGATCCTCCTGTGCAATATTAGCCGGAAGCGAAAGTAAAGAAGATATTGACAAACTGGGCCAAGATATGTTCCATTATTATGGGCTTGGTTGCCGAAATATCTCCAAAGTATATTTCCCAAAGCATTATAAGATCGAACATTTATTAGGTAATCTTAATAATCATGAGGGGGTGATTACACATCATAAATATCACAACAACTACGATTACAATAAGTCAATATACTTGGTGAACATAGTGCATCACTATGATAATGGTTTCCTACTATTGACCGAGAATGAAGCATTGGTCTCCCCTATTTCGGTACTATTCTACGAGAGGTATAACGATCAATCTCATCTTGAGCAATTAATAGCCAAGAACGAAAACAAAATTCAGTGTATCGTTTCAAAAGATGGGTGGTTCAATGGAAGTTTACCACTTGGTGAAGCACAACACCCTTCATTAACAGATTACGCTGACAATATAGATGTTATGGCATTTTTATCATCTCTTAGTAAAATTGAAAGAAGATAACTTATATCTCAGGCTCGTCCAGCGTTTTTTACCTTCTCCATTTTCGATTGCGGTAATACTGACGGTTGTTACATTCACAGTTGCTTGGGTTCTTACCGATTCAAAGGATGGAAGTACTCCGTATGCTATTCAATTAGTTGAATTTTGGGAAAAAGGTTTTTGGGAACTTCTCTCCTTTTCCATGCAAATGGTATTGATTCTAGTCTTAGGTCATACACTAGCCCTCAGTACTGTCGCTGATCGTTTCTTGAGTATTTTAACGAAGTATTGTAACAGTACTGCTTCAGCCGCGGCTATCATAAGTCTATTATCAATAAGTATTAGTTTCATCAATTGGGGGCTCTGTCTCATTATTGGGGCTGTATTTGCCAGAAAAGTTGGGGAATATGCTAAGAAGAATGGACTCAGTATGAATTACCCGCTGCTAGGTGCAGCCGGCTATAGCGGACTTATGACTTGGCACGGTGGTTTCTCGGGTTCAGCTCCCCTCAAAGTTGCCGAAGCGAATCATTTTCTAGTAGGTACCATTGGTCAGATATCAATTTCCGAAACAGTCGTATCCCCCATGAACTTAACAGCATGGGCTTTATTGGTTACATTGGTTCCATTACTTTTCTATTATTTAGGAAGAAAATCAACGCCAACTGATCTTCCGATTCAAAGCACCGCGACAGCAGCACATATCTCAAAAGATGTTGTGGGCGCTGAAAAGCTTGATCATTCAAAGGTGCTGGCTTACGTACTAGGAGGCGTAATTACCTTATTTTCGGTTTATAAGGTTCTCGTTTCTGACCAAACTGGTCTCTCATTTATCAACCTCAACTATATCAACTTCCTGTTGTTTGGATTGTGCCTATTAGCACATGGATCAATTCATGCATTTTTGATGGCTATAAGCCAGGCGGTAGTTGGATCCACTGGGATCATCATACAGTTTCCTTTATATGCAGGCATCATGGGTATCATGAAATATTCAGGATTGGTGTTAATATTCTCTGACTTTTTCATACAGATATCTTCACCAACCACATTCCCAGTATTTACATTAATCAGCGCAGCGATCGTCAATACATTTGTACCCAGCGGTGGTGGTCAATGGGCTGTACAAGGCCCTATTGTATGTAATGCGGCACTAGAGTTGGGTGTATCAGTTAATAAAACGATAATGGCTTTATCCTACGGTGACCAACTGACCAATATGCTTCAACCATTTTGGGCATTACCACTTTTGGGCATTACTAATCTCAAAGCTAAAGATATCTTACCCTACAGCTTTCTAGTGATGATGGTAGGGCTATTAATTTTTATTGGAGTACTCTTGGTGTTTTAACTCACCTGCTCACTAATTGCTGAATCAAGTTGTTCTGCGGTGAAGCCTAACTTTTCACCAACTGTCATGATCAGGCCTTTTTCAGCTTCGGCAAATTCACCATCTACTAAAGCGAAGTCGATCATATCTTTGAGTTGTTTGTCACGATCATTGCGGTTTTGAGGAATCAGATAGACATATTCATCCGCATGCTTTAACATGACATTCATTCTTTCCACAGAAATGCCTCGATCATATGCGATCTTAGACAAAGTGATGCGTTCTATCTCTTCAATTTTCCCATCAACTGCTGCTAAAGAAACTAAATTGCGAAAGTGTTCGATGTTCTGGTTCATGGATTGATAGTTAAAGTCTTTTGTGTGATAGGTTGATCTCCTAAAATACAAAATTCATTAATATCTACCCTATATTCCCAGTAATCAATTCTGCCAACATTAAGATGCCTTCCTTCAAATATTGGTCATCGATGTTTACATGATCTGGAACGGTAGTACCAGTTTCTTTATCACCGATAGTGACAGAAATATCTGCTGATTTTTTCAATCGATCTAGTTCATCGCGTTCTTCTTGACGCTCAGATTGGTTAAGGGACACTTCGGAAAGATTTAAGTTCTTCTCAAAAGCTTTAGTCTCTTCTACGAATTGTTGCAATCCCTTATCAGTTTTCAGTCTGTATTCATAGACCATCTTCAATCTGTCAATCATCTCCGTGGAAACATCATTTGTAGCCGAAAAATCTGTAGATGCCACTTCGTCCCAAGGCAACGCACTAGGTTCTGCACTTTCTCCAAATGCTTCTGCACTAAATGCTGAAGGTAAATTGATATCTGGGCTAACACCTTTGTGTTGTGTACTGCTACCAGTGACCCTGTAGAACTTCTGTAAAGTCAATTTGAGTTGCCCAGTCTCTCCTCTTGACTCTGGCATGAACCTGCCTAAATCTACCATGCTTTGAACTGTCCCTTTACCAAAAGTTTGCTCACCAACAACCACACCTCGTTTATAGTCTTGAATAGCTCCAGCAAAAATCTCAGAAGCTGAGGCACTAAATCTATTGATCAACACCATCATCGGTCCATCATACGCGACTCCATCAAGTGTATCACGACCGACTTCAATAGGCCTTCTGGGGTCAGAAGGCTTGACTTGTACAACAGGGCCATTATCAATAAAAATACCTGTCAACTCTATGGCTTCAGCAAGTGATCCACCACCGTTATTTCTTAAGTCTATTAGTAGGCCATCAATATCTTCTTTCTTCAACTCTTCGATAAGTTCACGAACATCTTTGGTAGTACTCGCGTAATCCTCAATCCCCTTTTGATAGTCTTCCCATCCGAAATAGAAACTAGGAATCCTAATCACTCCAATAGTCATTTCTTTGCCGTTTTTAGTCATTGGGATAATTTCTTTCTTGGCTTCCTGATCTTCAAGTTTTACTTTATCTCTTACTATCGTAATGATTTTTGCCTTGCTATTGATACCATCCTTTGCTGCCAATATTTCTAATCTCACTTTAGTTCCCTTGGGACCTCTTATGAGTTCTACGACATCATCTATTCTCCAACCGATGATGTCCTGCATATCTCCTACTTCTCCCTGTCCTACCGCAATGATTTTATCTTCTGCATAAATCAGTGCTGACTTGTCTGCTGGTCCACCAGGAACAATTCTATTCACCTTAGTGTAGTCATTCTCTGTTTGTAGGGTAGCACCTATTCCCTCCAGAGAAAGACTCATATTGATCTTAAAGTTATCTGAAGTATGCTTGGAAAAATAATTGGTATGCGGATCATATGATTCCGATACCACATTCATATACAGCTGAAAGACATCATCACTCTTGTATTGAGAAATTGTTTTAAGATATCTCACATATCTTTTGGATATAATGTCATTTATATCCTCTTCAGATTTACCATTGAGGCTTAAACTCAGTTTTTGATTTTTGACGATCTTTCTCCAAACTTCATTAAGTTCTCGTGTAGAAGTTGTCCAGTCATTGTCAGATCGATCAATATCTTGAATTTCATTTTTGCTATAATCAAAGATGGTATTCAAAAGTACTTCATTGATGTATTTCATCCTTTCGCGATAGCGTTCACTAAAAACATGAAATATCTCATAGGCTGGTAGCACATTGCCCTTAATGGTCTCTTTGCCCAATTGATATCTCAAAGACTCGAATGAGTCTATATCGCTGGCCAAAAAGTAACTTCTACTTGGATCCAATACTTTGATATAAGAGTCCAAAATAGCAGACGACAATGAATCAGAGAATTTGATTTTGCGATAATGATGGTGTTCCAACAATTGCGTGATCAACATGGCTTCTTTAGCATGTCTTGGTTCAGGCTGCAATTTTGTACTATCATCTTGTACAATATTGCCAGCATACATAATTGTACTGCATACAATGGCAAAAAGTGTGATTAATGTCTTTCTCATAAAATTGGTTTCAACTACTTATCTATCAACGGTCAATCCAAACAAATGGTATCAATATCAGTTCCAATTGCCCAATCTTTATATAAACGGTAATACTATTGGTCTTGGGTATTGAGGGATCAGTTTATGATTGCTTCTTGGCCTCTCTTTTACTCCTATATTCATCCAAGAAGTCCTTTGCCTGACTTATGGCATGGAATTCGAAAATCTCTGACGTCCCATCACTCTGGTGAATTTGAATTCTAATCGCCTCAATGTAACTATTCTCATCAACACCTTGCTGTTGAATTTCAGTTTGCTTTCGAATCATTTCTGCCTCAGCTGCAGCATTTGTCAACTTAGCAATATTATGTTGTGTTGTACGCTTGGACCCACAGTAGTTACATTCAAAGTGCTTCAATAGTTCACCATCAGCAGAAACTGTTGCTGGTTGTACTATTTCTTCACGTGCGACTTTTAAAGTTCTAAAACCACATGAATTACACTCAAGTGCTTCCATATAACCTTCATATCTTTCGATTCTGGTGTCTCCTGTTGCTTCTTCTATCCAAACATCATAGTCAATGGAGAATACATTCTCTTCTGCTTGCATCCCTTCATCCAAGTGAACATCCTCTTCGTCTTCACTCAGCAACTTCATTTTATTCCCAGTTTTCGGATTGATACGGGGAAGATATCTCCATTTGTCCAGCTTCTTCTGCATTTTACCAGGATAGTAGTACTCTAGCACTAATGCAGATACGTATCCTATCAGTGTACCAATACATCCAGCAACAAAAAATCTAACAAAAAACCAAATAATACTTTTAGCTGCTGTTTCATCATTATAACCATTCGAGTATAGTGCCATCGCCACACCTAAAAGAATGAAGGTCCATTTGTAAGTCTTTATTTCATAAAGGCTGATATAATCATATTTGTCTTTGTATTCTTTTATCGAAGCCACTTTGATATTGTGATAGATAAATAAGGTCACCGACATGGCGATAGCCAGGATCGTGCCTATCATCATAATCTGTTGCCATACTTCCAAAAAACTCACGTACGCACTATTGTCCATCTGGTATAATAATTAAAATGTGAAATAAAGGGCTCAAATTAATACACATCCAGTGATTATCAAATCATTGAGATGATTTAAATTTGTGCTTATAACCTATCCCAACGAACCATGTTTAAATTACTTGCTAAGATCAATAAAATAATTCTTCCTAAATATAGTAGAAAAGACATCACTAATCTCTCTAAATTAGATCAAGCAATAATCGGGTACAGATATTGGGTAACAAAAAATGCTTTGGATAGCTAATCCAATAAAACCAAAGCTTCCAGGCTAAATCAGTCTTCAGCCGTTCTACTTTTATCAAAATTTCTTTTGACAAGTAAAAATGCACGTCCCAAATAGTTGATTTTCTATTACTGTCATCCGAGTAAATTTTAAAAGGAACAAAAAAGTTCGATTATTATCAAATTTCAAGCTTTTTACTTCACAATGAAAAACACATAATAGTACGTTTTTTACTCGGACGACAGTAATTTTCTATATAGACAAGTCTGTTATAGAATGCAACAACATCAAGAAAACCCTAACTATTGTTCACTATTGGGTTTAAATAATTGATAATCAAATACTTAATAACCAGCACTTTAAGTTTTAATTAAAAGTATTGTTTATAATATTTGTGTATTATTGCACAATAAATATTATCTATAAGTTGTATTAATGAAAATAATGATATATAATTGTCTTGTAATCATTAATAATTAGTGCAATTTTACACATTATGAGTAACTACGAAAAGAAACAATTGGAGAAAGCGTTCGACAAATTCACAAAGAAGAATTTTGAAGCACCGAGAAGATGTAAAAACTTGGATCAAATAAGATACTATGTAAAAGAATTGTCTTTGAAGATGGAGGAATTTAAGAAAAGATTCAATTATGTCCCTCAGCAAGCCTACACACTGTTATCTCAATACAATAGCCTACAAAATCAAATGGTGATGGCTAATTTTCAACAAGCTTACGCTTAATCAAATCTTCAATTAGAACCAATGAAGTACGTCCCCTCCCCCATTGGTATTCAATATAGCTTTGCATTTAGTGCACTTGTCAACAAGTCTGGGAGGATGCAATACTATAAAGCAGATAGTATCAAACCAGATAATAAAGTACGGATAAGCCGCACAGAATTTATCGATGTATTCAATACCTATAAGATCATTAGTATCAAGCCTATTCAAGAGAAAAAGGCTTCAGTGTTTCAAATGGAATTCTATATTTGATCGAATCGACCAGTTCTAATCTTACTTCGAAATTTCTTTGAAGTAGTCAATAAACCCTGCGTTCTTTCCCTTGGGTCTGACGATCATCAGCGGGTATTTCATATCAGTTGTAATCAATTTCTCTGCGAAACTTCCCAAAAATATAGCAGATGTTGCAGTTCTTCCTTTGGCTCCTATAATGATACAGTCTGGATGGATTACATTTGCCAAATCATTGATATCACTGATCAGATTATCATTAATATCTAAATCATAAACTGGATTGAGTTTAATGCCTTTAGTATCTATCTTCTTTATGAATTTCTCAAAATCCTTCACAGCATACTTTTTCATCACATCTGCAAATTCCTCATATGATTTGCCACTATAGTGATATCCAGCAGGTACACTGTATACATTTTGAGCTATTACCTCAATATTTCCCTCATATCTATTAGCAATTTCCACCGCTTTCTCTATGGCAAGTTTAGAGTGCAATGAAAAATCAATTGGCACTAGAAATTTATCCAATTTGAGTTCTTTTCCTTCAGGTATGATGAGTAAGTTACAACTAGCGCGTCTCGCAAGTCTTGTTGCCAACACTCCATCACCCGGTAAATTTATTTTTCTACCAATAACGATCAAATCAATATCAAGCTTGCCGCTTAATTCCAAGATAGATTTTGCTCCTCGTCCTGCCTTAACAACAAAATCTGCTTTGATACTATTCTTTGGCTTGAAAAACTGATCTACCTTTGCTCTAAGTTGCTCTTCACGCTCTTTTAGTGCATTTTTCTTAAGATCTGGAAATTCCTTAAGTACATCATCAGGAATGTCAAGGTTTTTGATAATGTTGACGAATGTGAATCGTTCTGCGTCAGAGGAATCCGCCACCAGTGCTGCAAACTTAACAAGGGTGTCATCCAATTCTGACAAGTCTAACCCCACTAAAACATTCTTAATTGCTTCCATAACTAATATCTCTATTATGCTGCAAAAATAGAAGTTAACTCGATAAAAAACTAAAGCTTATTCAGTTGATCTACAAGAAGTTCTATTTGCTCATTCGAATGGGTTGGAAAGTTTGCTATCCTAATGTGTTGTTCTTTATACTTCCCATAGCCAGAGCCGATTACCAATCCTACTTTATCGAGTGCATTTATGATTTCTTTGGGCGCACTTTTTGATTTTGCTACAATGGTTGTCTTTGATTGATATTTAGCATCCTCAATAAATACTTCCAAACCTGGGTGTTTGTCTATACAATGATAAAGTACAGCAGCCTTGTAATTTATTTCTCTTCTGATCATGTCGAGACCCTTTGCATTCATGTCTTCGGCTACCTTCCCAAGTAAGTAGATGTCTAGCACATTAGGCGTGGATGTCGTTTGAAATTTCTGAGTTTCCTCCAACTGCGCTCCCAGCTGACGATATTTGGCAATATTTCTTCCGTTTTTGGCAAGTAACGCTGCTTTAGCAACTACACGATCGTTGACTAACCACACGCCTAGTCCAGCAGGAAGACCAAAACATTTTTGAACGGAAAAATAAGCCATATCGACTTTTGTGAAGTCAAGGTCTACATATGGCAAAGAGGAAACTACATCGACCGCAATCAACGCTTTTGGGTACTTTTCCCTTACATAATATATATCCTCAAGAGGTTGCGACACTCCTGTGCTAGTCTCATTATGTGCTAGTGCGATAAGCTCTGTATCCAAAGGAATATTCAATTCATTGATATTCACTGCGCTTCCTTCATCATTACTAACTTTTATAGTATCAATGCCAAGTTCCGTTGCTGTTTGAAAAAACTTCTCCGAAAAAGCACCATTGACTACATGGAATGACTTCTTCTCAACGCAATTTTGAATAATTCTTTCCCAAATTTCTGTTGCAGAACTCGTAAAGACAACGTTGTAATTATCTGGAAGATTTATCAACTTTTTGAGCTCATTGACTGTGTGCCTATAAATATCTTTGAATTGTTGTCCTCGATGAGAAATAGAAGGTACTTGATCTCTCAGGGCTTGTTTCAAATGTTCTTCAACTGTGTAAAATAGTTGTGATGGTCCTGGAGTAAAATATATTTTTTTCATCAAAATTGATTGATAATAAGGCAGTTAAACTATTGCGTTAAACAATTTGACAAATTAAAGCAATCAGGGTTTGAAAGCATAGAAATATAAGCCTAACTTTACTTCGTACTCGCAGAGGCTTGGACCAGTTTTTTAAACCTAACAGTTAAAAAATGCCGGGTGAGCTTATTGCCAAAACCAGGCCTCATCCGCCAATTGGCGGACTTCTTCGGAAGTTAACAGTGGAAGGTTGCGGATAATGGGCAGCTCAAATCTTGTTATATCGAGGTTTAAGTAAGCCTCCTGGTCTCTGTGAGTTATTTCACTCTTTTTCTTCTTTATACAGTTTATTAATAAAGTATTTGAAGCTCAAAAATAATAAGAGGTAGAGCAATGGTGCTATGACCAACCATATCAGGACTCCGAACAAGTTTGCCCACCAGATATCCCCTATCGTTTCCATAAAATTACTTTGAAGCCTGTCCCAAACAGTATCAATGGGATAAGGAAGTGGATTCACACCAAATACATAGATTCCGAATTTGATGAAGGGAATAAAGAAAATGACCTGAAGAGGATAAACAATGTAGTTAGCCAATTGTACAACAGCCATATTGATTCGGAAAATATACGCCAATACCGCGCAGAGAGCTGTTGTTATCCCAACAACAGGAATTATTCCAATGACAAAACCCAGTGCAATGCCTAAAGCAAGTTTTGTTGGAGACATCCCTGTCTTAAGGAATCCTATTATCGGTTGAATTAGTTTTGTTTGTAAATAGTCTTTCAATTATTCTTGGGTGACTTTTCAAATGTAAATTACTGTCGTCCGAGTAAATTTTAAAAGGAGCAAAAATGTTTGATTATACTCAAATTTCAAGCTTTTTACTTCACAATGAAAAACACCCCTCTGTGTCTCCCCTCAAGGGGAGAATCGCGACTATCCCCTTGAGGGGATTATAGGGGTGTTTTTCTCACAGAAATAAATACAGCATGTTTTTTACTCGGACGACAGTAAATGTAAATAAACTAATATAATACAACATTAAACATGATAGGTCCGTTTATAATGTCAATCCAAATACTCGGCATGAATACTATTAAGAAAATAAAGCAGAAATGGGATATATCATTGAGTAAATCCTACGCCAATGCATTCAAATCAGCAGTTGTCAACTTTGAAACTTACACAATTAGCCCGAATTGTGAGGACATAAAAAAACCAGCTTTCGCTGGTCTTTTAGTTCACAAATAAAAGTAACTTTCAATATTTCCTAACAGATCCACCACTGCTACTGTCTGTGTTGGATCTCAAGGGGTTGCCTTTATATTTTACACTACCGCCACTCGAGGCTCTGGCTTCAATATCATCAGTGACATTAATTCTGATACCACCAGCGCTACTTGCCCTGACATCAGCCGTCTTGCACACTAAGTCAAATGCATCTACGTCCCCTGCACTACTAGCTGTTCCAGTGACCTTCCCTGCTTTTCCAGAGAGCTCAATATCTCCAGCACTAGAAACCGACATGTCCAGGCTAGCTACATCTATGTCTAGCTCCATAGAGGCGGCACTCGAAGCGCTTACTTCCAATTCATCGGTTTTGATAACAGACTCTGAATAGACGTCAGCTGCCGAGCTGGCCGAGATAGCTTCTAATGACTTATATGTCAAATACACTTTGACATGGATACTTCTTCTAAAATTATTATTTTTCTTAATTGATACCTTAAGGCCACCACCGGAGACTTCAGTAATAACCTCATCCAATTCTATCCCATCGGCTTCTATTACAGCTTTCGTCTCATTTCCTTGTTTGAGGTACAAGTTGATTGCATTACTTACCCTGACTTCATTAAAATCAGCTAGTTTTCTTTCTTCTTTCTTTTGACTGTAAGAAGAAAGAGCAATTATAAATCCGAATACTAATAGTAATATCTTTTTCATTTTATTTTTATTTAACGTTCAACTCAAAGACATCGAATCTTCTTGAGAGTTGCATTAAAGATATTGAAATCTATATCTTATCTACAATTGAATCCAAGGATACCCAATAAATATCAAAAACATGATGAATCTCATGTAATTTATTTTACTCAATTCATTATTAGATTTCTAATCATAAAATACTATCTTGGGTTACAATTACTTACAGAAAAAATAATAACAAAATACAACAATGGTAAAAGATCAGTTAAATGTACTTATCCAGCTGGCTTCCAGTGACAACTTAGTTGCAGACAAAGAAGCGAAGCTTATTCATATGATCGCCAAGGTCAACGGTGTTTCATTAGAGGAAGTGGATCAAATGATAAAGAACCCTACTCCAATCGGAGATTTGGCTAATCTCACAGAAGATCAAAAATTTGAGTACTTATATAATATCGTTCAATTAATGAAAATTGACGGTCAGGTATTCAAAAGTGAAATAGTATTCTGTGAACACGTAGCTGATAAATTGGGCTATAAAAGAGGAGTGATTGGAGAGCTGTCTTCTAGAATATTTAGTGATCCTTCGATCACCGCTGACCGAAGGATGCTACAATCAAAGGCAAGTAAATATCTAAAATAGGTCGATTATTTTTTAAAGATGACCATCAAGCTTTCAGTTTGATGGTTTTTTTATGTGCCTTTTTGCTACAGATTGAACAAATAGTAAACTGATAGGCCCAAGTAGTCACTTACCGTCTCTTCTAAAATTTCATCAGGCAATGCAATTGGTAAATTGAGATTATAGCTCAACACCCCACTGAAATTCTTGTGTGTATATTTTATAGGTAGTGAGAATTGGAGATTTAGAGGTCCGAAATAATCACTCTCGTTTGTTTCATATATTAAATTGAGCAAACCTTCATTTTCATTGTTGACTGCTCTGAAAAACCGCTCTCTTCCAATTTCTCGAATGATGTTACGAATAACCAGGTTATTATATTGTTCAGTATAAATAGTCTCAGATCCAATAGTTGAATAGACAATTGGATTGAACTTAAATTTGCTCAAAATGCCTCTGGTCTTCATTTTGGGAGTAATCATCAAAGATGGTACTAATCTATGACCACTAATATTATCTACTCCGAAAGAATAATTATAGTCAATTCCAAAAGTGAAGTACTTAGAATAATAAAATGCGGTCAGTCCAAGGTTGTTGTTCAGGGTATTATTGAATGAAGTGCTTTCGTCCAATTCATGATAGAAAGTATGACCCAGGCTTAGACTATATCCAAATTGGGTCGAAATAAAATCGTTATATCCAATGGTGACATTAGAGGCATTGTAGTGAGGCGTGATTTCACTATAGTATTGGCCAGAGAAGTCAGCATACAGTCCCGACTTGTGGTAGTAACTGATGCCGCCCCCAAGAGTATATTGATCTATTCCATAGTCCCTGCCAGCATTGTATACCTGGCTCTGGTAATTCGATCTTAAGACGAGCTGTGATCGATGAGGTTCTGATAACAAGCTATCCAATAGTGAAAATATATTTAGAGGGTCACTTTCTATCTCCGCCAGCCACATAGAATCTAGCTTGAGATATACTGCCAATAGTGAATCATATTCAGAATCCTGAGCATGCGAAAACCTACTACTGAAAATAATGGTCAATAGCAGGCTGGATATTAATATGCATTTGTACTGTCTTTGCAATACTTGTTAGTTGTTTCGAGGTCTTTGTTGTTGTTTATCGCGTAATTGCTGACGTTGGTGTTGCTGCCCTCTATTTTGCTGCACCCGCTCTAGCAGCATTCTTTTAAAATCTCTTTCTGCGGTACGCAAAGACATCATCTGCTTTGTAGAAATTACATCCAAGACTTTTTGAGAATATTCCTTTTCCAAATTCAGCTCTTTCTGTTTTAATTCTATTTCCTTTTGCAAGATCTCTTTACGCTGTGATTCAGAAAGTTCCTCTGTCCCAATTTTAGACTTTTCAGTCCTAAATTCACTTCTGAGCTCTCGCCTTTGTGAAGTAAACTCATTATAAACCGGCCAAAATTTCTCTGCTTCTGCAGGACTCAAATCGAGTCGTTCCGTTATTAATGCGATTCTAGCAGCTTCAATCTTTGCTTTCATTTTTCCGTTTTGCCCAAAACCTGACCCGGTGAGGCTAAAAAACAATATGGTGGTCAATAAATATCTCATAATCTTCTTGTTATAAATACTCTCCTGTAAGTTCGTAATCTTCTAAATATATACTCATGTCTTCTTCACTAATAGTATCAATCTCATTCATGTGACTGTCAAAAACACTTCCTTCATGATCTATGCTCTCAATGATGTCTGACAATGACACATCAGCATCTTCCAAATAATCAATAATATCCGTGGTAGGTATTTCTGCAAGCAATTGATGGACATCTTGGGTGCTATTCACCTCATTATTCTGCATCCAAAATACGACTGCGATGGTCAACGTGACTACTGCCAAAGCAAATTTAGCAACTGCAGGGAATTTGAAAATGGCTTGTTTTTCCGGCTTAGCAATTCTCGCTTGCACCCTTTCCGGCAGTTTATCAAAATACCCATCAGGAACTATAAATACCTGCTTGGTTTTTATATTATCTAATTTATTATCTGGCGTTTTCATATTCTGTTTCTTTGACTCCAGTTTATTATATTGGTTTAATCCAACTCTAAATTTTGTTCAATTTTTTTCACAGCTAAGTGATAACTCGCCTTTAGTGCTCCAACACTTGTTCCTGTGATTTCTGCAATTTCCTGATACTTCATCTCATCAAAATATTTCATATTGAACACAAGTCTCTGTTTGTCAGGAAGCACCAGTAGTGCTTTCTGTAGCTTCATAGATATCAAATCTCCATCTATATGCGAAGAAGAGTCAAGTTTGTTGCTTAGTTCTTGCTCCACATCCACTATGGGTAGAAAAAAACGTCTCTTCTTCTTATTTAAGAATGTCAAACATTCATTGGTTGCGATTTTATAAATCCAGGTATACAACTGAGCATCAGCTCTGAATTTTCCAATGTTATTATATACCTTAATAAACACATCCTGAGTTAGATCATCGGCATCATCATGATCAATAACCATTTTTCTGATGTGCCAATATATACGCTCTTGATATTTTCTCATGAGCAGATTGAATCCGAAATTTCGAGATTCTTCCTGCTGCATTTTATCTAATAACTCTTGATCTTCCAAGTTGGGTCGTTGTGTGTATTGCTTTGACCATGCTCATATTCAAAGGTTTAATATAGCATTAAAATTATTTCTATTTTATTAGTTTATGACCTAGACAGGGAAATCGGGTTTAAACAATCATCTTGTTTTTCAAAAAAAAGTAAGTCAATCGCAATGAAATGCCCGCCTGTCAGGCGGACAGGAAGATATCCTTTCGATAACCAATAAGAAAAATACATGATTTTCGGTCA
>Ga0209634_1001490_pt1 | contig 16960 bp, 16 predicted proteins | sample LinPmetageLP40_FD_184043 | JGI IMG/M metagenome (GOLD analysis project Ga0209634, IMG submission 184043) | Marine viral communities from the Pacific Ocean - LP-40 (SPAdes) (version 2) | ecosystem: Environmental > Aquatic > Marine > Oceanic | place: Pacific Ocean | collected 2010-08-26
AGGCATCGGCAATGCGATCAAGACCGCCAGCCGCGACAAGCAGAGCGGCGAGATCAAGCATTTCCCGCTGTCGGCCTTCGATTTCGTCATCCAGGTCAACCTGATCGGCACCTTCCGCTGCATCGCCAAGTCGGCCGCCGGCATGATGACGCTCGACCCGCTGACCGAGGAAGGCAATCGCGGTGCGATCGTCAACACCGCCTCGGTCGCGGCCGAGGACGGCCAGATGGGCCAGGCGGCCTATTCGGCATCGAAGGGCGGCGTCGTCGGCATGACCCTGCCGATCGCGCGCGACCTGATGAAGGAAGGCATCCGCGTGAACACCATCCTGCCGGGCATTTTCGAAACCCCGCTGATGAATGCCGCGCCGCCGCAGGTGAAGGAAGCGCTCGCAGCCAGCGTGCCGTTCCCCAAGCGTCTCGGCCTGCCGGGTGAATACGCCAAGCTTGCCATGTGCATGATCGAGACCGGCTACTTCAACGGCGAAGACGTGCGCCTCGACGGTGCCATCCGCATGGCGCCGCGGTGATCGCCAGACGGCTTTCCCATTGCAGGCGGGAGACCTAGCCTTGCCTGCATGATTTATTCCAGCGCCCCCGTCCGCATGCCGAAAACGGCGCGGGCGGGGGCGCTTTGCATTTGACCCTCGGGACCGCGTTCCATGCGTTCCGTCCTGACGGGATGACCGGAGAGGAAAACCAACCCATGCCCTACAGCCAGATCAAGCTCGACATCGCCGACGGCATCGCCACCGTGACGCTGCACCGGCCCGACAAGATGAACGCCTTCACCCGCACGATGATGGCCGAATTCATCGATGCGATCGACACGACCGACGCCGATGACAGCGTGCGCGCGGTGGTGGTGACCGGACACGGCGACAGAGCGTTCTGCGCCGGGGCGGATCTCACGCCCGATGACGGGGGGCATGTCTTCTCCGATCCCAATCCGGTCGACGACCTGTCCGACGAGCGCGTGCGCGACGGGGGCGGACGGCTGACCCTGCGCCTGTTCGATTCCAAAAAACCCTTGATTGGCGCGTGCAACGGGGTGGCGGTGGGCGTCGGCGCGACGATGCAATTGCCGTTCGACATCCGGCTGGCGAGCGACACGGCGCGCTTCGGCTTCGTCTTCGCGCGGCGGGGAATCACGCCCGAAGCCGCCTCGAGCTGGTTCCTGCCGCGGCTGGTGGGCATGCAGACCGCGCTCGAATGGTGCATGACCGGGCGGATATTCGATGCGCAGGAGGCGCTCGATCGCGGCCTCGTCCGGTCGCTCCATCCGCAGGGCGAATTGCTCGATGCCGCGATGGGGATCGCGCGCGAGATTGCCGACAACACCTCGGCCGTGTCGGTGGCGATGACCCGCGCGATGCTGTGGCGGCTGGGCGCGGGCGGACATCCGATGGATGCGCACCGGATCGACAGCCGCGCGATATACCGGCTCAGCCGCAGCGAGGATGCCAAGGAAGGCATCGCCAGCTTCCTCGAAAAGCGCGCACCGGCCTATCCCGACACGGTCGGCAGCGACATGCCCGATTTCTACCCCTGGTGGGACCAGCCCGAATATCGCTGAGCCGCCGCGCCGAAAGCGAAGGTTACATCGGCAACGGCCTTGCCATGGGAGGGCCGTCCTATAAACGTAGCACCATGCCGAAACACCAGCCCGCCCAACGCCTTGCAGAGTTCCTGCCGTACCAGCTGTCGATCGCGTCGAACGCGGTTTCGACGCGGATTGCGGAACAGTATCGCAAGCGCTTCGCGCTGAAGACCACCGAATGGCGGATCATGGCCGTGCTGGGTGATCACGGCGCGCTGACGCAGCGCCAGCTTTCGCAGCAGACGCTGATGGATAAGGTACCCGTCAACCGGGCCTGCAAGCGGCTGGAAGACCGCGGTCTGGTGCAGCGATCGCCCAATGCCAGCGACGGGCGGTCGCACCTGCTCGAACTGACCTCGGAAGGGCGCGCGGTCCACGCGGGTATCATGCCGCTGGCGCTCAAGATCGAAGGCCAGCTGTTCTCGGTCCTGAGCGAAGAGGAACGCGCCAGCCTGCTGGACATGCTCGTCCGCGTGCGCGACCAGGCCGGAGACTTCGACGCGGAAAGCCTGGCCGACTAGGCGTCGGCCAGGCTTTCGGGTCGCATCTGCCGCGGGAGCGTGCGGTCTAGCCGATCCCGCCGCTGAAAGCGTCGGCGATCGAACAGGCCGCCGGGCCGAGAATGACGATGAACAGCACCGGCAGGATGAACAGGATGAGCGGCACGGTCATGATGGCCGGAAGCCGTGCTGCCTTCTCTTCGGCGCGCATCATGCGTTCGTTGCGGAATTCTGCCGACAGAACACGCAGCGCCGATGCCAGCGGCGTACCGTAGCGCTCGGTCTGGATCATGGTCGTGACCACGCCTTTCACCGCGTCGAGATCGACACGGTAGGCGAGGTTGTTGAATGCCTTCTTGCGTTCGTTGAGAAACGACAATTCGATCGCGGTCAGCGCGAATTCGTCACCCAGTTCGGGATAGGCGCGGCCGAGTTCCTTGGCCACGCGATTGAAGGCGGCGTCGACGGTCAGGCCGGCTTCGGCGCAGATGACCAGCAGGTCGAGCGCGTCGGGCAGTCCCTTCCGGATCGCATCCGAACGCTTCTTGGCGATGTTGCTGATATAGAGTTCGGGGCCCTTGTAGCCAATGAACAGGGCGAGGGCGAGCGCTCCGACGCGCTTCATCTGCCAGTCGGGGTAGACTTCGACCAGATACAGCATGACGAAGGCGAAACTGCCCAGGAGGATCGGCAGCACGGCGCGCAGGCCGATGATGACGATGGCCAGTTCCTTGTTGCGGAAACCGGCCTGCGCCAGCTTTTGCTGAACGACTTCGACCTGGCTTTGCTGCAGCACTTTCATGCTGCCGAGCGTGTCCTTGATCCGGTCTGTGGTGTCGGTCTTGCGGACGAGGCTCTGGCGCTTCTTCGTGCCTGCCGTGACGAGCCCCATCTTGAGCTCTTCGCGGCGGCCTTCGAGCGCCTTGACGCGCTTGCTCATCGGATCCTTGATCGTCAGCGCCGTATAAATGGCGAAAACGACGGCCAAGGCGGCGATGCCTGCCATGATCGAGCCGACGATGTAAACGTCGAAACCAAGCAGTGTGGGGCCGGTTGCGGGATCCATTGCGCTTATCCTTCCCCGATCAGATTTCGAAGTTGACCATTTTGGCCATGATGAAGGCGCCGATGCTCATCCACACCAGGCCGCCGAGCCCGGTGACAATCAACCGGTCGTCTTCGAAGAACCCGCCGATGTAGGACGGATTGATCCACAGGATCATGCCGAAAACGATGAAGGGAAGCGCCCCGACGATATAGGCGGAAGCTTTGGATTCCGAGCTCATCGCCTTGATCTTGAGCTTCATCTGCGCGCGCTTGCGCAGCACGTCGGACAGGTTCGACAGCGTTTCGGCAAGATTGCCCCCCGTCTCACGCTGGATTGCCAGCGTGATGCAGAAAAAGTTGAACTCTGGAATGTCGAGCCGATCGGCGGTTTGCTGGAGTGCTTCCTCCATCGTCCGCCCGATCTTGATGCGCTCGACCACGCCCTTGAATTCCTCGCCGACCGGGCCGGGTACCTCCTGCGCCACCACGGCAAGCGTTTCGGTGACGGGGAGGCCGGAACGCAGGCCGCGCACCAGCAGTTCGATGGCATCGGGAAATTTGGCATTGAACTGGGCCGTGCGTTTCTTGATCGCACGCGAGACAATGAAATGCGGCAGGCCCGCGCCGACAAAGACACCGATGGCCAGCGCCAGACCGACAGAGCCGCTGCGCAGATACAGCAGGATGGCAGCGCCGATCCCGAGGCCGATCGAGGCGTAGGCATACTGGCTCAGCGTCCAACCCTTGCCCGTGCGGTCAAGCCGGTTGGCGAGGGCCTCGACGCGTGACGTCGATCCGGCAACCCGGTGCATCTTGGGGCGCCGGGCCGCGATGGCCTTCTTGAACTGCGATTCGACCTTGGCATCGGTGCTCTGCGAATGGCGATAGCGAAGCTGTTCGAGCCGCCGCTGGCTGGCCTTGCTCGCATTCGGTCCGGACAGCAGCATGTACCCGATCGCCAGTAGGGCAAAAACCCCGATGGTCAGCAGCGCGAGCTGGGTAATGTTCATGCTTGGTCTCCGTTTGCCTGCTGGCAGAACCGGGTTGGCCCCCGGGCGGCGTTATTGCGCGGGTTCTGCCACCGGGTCGGTCTTTTTCTTCGCGAGCAGCTGCTTGAAATCGAGTGCGCCGAGCAGCGATTTCTTCGCCCCCCCGCCATCGCTTTCGTCGAGGTCGCCTTCGGCTGCCCCGATAACCAGCGAGGCAAGCTGATTGATCGCGGCACTGGCTTTCGATCCGCCATTCGCGTCGACGAAGGTCTTGCCCAGCTTGGCCGCATTGGTCGCCGCCTTCTGGTCGAACGGGATGGAGATATCGATCTTGCGTTCGATCGAGGCCTCGAAATCGGTCTTGCTGATTTCCGCCATGCCTGGCTGCACCTTGTTGGCGACGACGATGACCTGCGAATGCGGGGCGTTCGTTTTCAGCCAGGACAGGATCCGGATCGTGTCCCGTGCCGAGGCAAGCGACATCTCAGCCGCCAGCACGATCGCATTCACTTCATTGAGCAGATGCGGGAAATTGATCAGCATGTTGCGCGGCATGTCGAGCACGGTCATTTCGAACTGGTGCTTGAACTCTTCCTGCAGCTGCAGGAATGCGGCGCCATCTGTCATCAGCGGCTGGTTGATCGGCGCTTCGGCCGACAGGATGGCGAGGTTCTCGTTGGCGCGGATCATCGCGCGTTCGATGAACAGCCCGTCGATGCGGCCGGGATTGTCGATCGCGTCGGTAAGACCGCGGCCCGGTTCCAGGTCGAGCGTCAGCGCGCCCGTGCCGAAATGCACATCGAGATCGAGCAGTGCGGTCGGCATACGCTTCTCGGCCGAGAACAGCCATGCGAGCGAAGTGACCAGCGTCGAGGCACCGACTCCGCCGCGCGTGCCGATCACGGCAGTCGAAATATGGCGTTTGACGCCTTCGTCATCGCCCGCCTTGGGGGCCATGAACACTGCCTGCGCCTGGGTCAGCGAATCGCGCAGCATGTTGGCGGACAGCGGCTTGAGCAGGTAATCGTGGATCCCGCTGGCCAGCAGGTCGCGATAGAGCCGCACGTCGTTGACCTGGCCGATCGCGATGACCACCGTGCCGGGTTCGCAGACTTCGGCCAGTGCGTTGATGTCGTTGAGCGGATCGCCGCTTTCGGACAGGTCGACCATCAGGATGTTCGGGCTTGCCGACACCGAAAGCGACTGGATCGCGTTGCGCAGACCGCCCTTGTTGCATTTCTCGGGAGGCCAGCCGAGCTCGATCACGACCGGGCGCAGCACGTCGAGGGCGTTCTCGTCGCAGATATAGGCTGCAAAGGCATCGCGGTTGCCGGGCAGGCCCGATTTGAGTGAAGCGCTCATGGCTGCTTAGCCTCCTTCTGTGCTGCTGACTTCGGCAAGATCGCCCGTGCCGGTCGGTTCCTTGTCGCGGTAGGCCTTGATGGCCTTGGTCGAGGTCGTGACGATCGTCTCGCCAGTGCCCGCCTGCCCGCTGATCAGGTCTTCGGGATTGGCAACCATGGCTGCCAGATTGCCGTTCACGGCACATCCGTATCCCGGGTAGGTCGCGTTATATTCGTTGCCCTCGGCATTGGCCGACCAATTGGGACAGTCGGGAACGCTGGCCGTCGACCGGGTTATGACGATCCGCGCCTGTCCCGGGGCGACGTAACCGGTAGTCACTGGCGATCCATCGCTGACCAGCAAGCCGTGCCGCTCTGCCAGTGCGGCGAGGTCTTCCGAAACCGCCGGGTTGGCCGTGGGGTCGTCGAGCGAAATGCGATCGCCATACCCGAGGCCCATCGCGTCGAACCATCCTGCGATCCGCTGCTGTTCAACCACCGGCAGGCCTTGGCCGCCGGTTTGGACATCGAGCGTGAAATTGGTGCGTTCGACGACCGGCTGGCGGGCGCTGTAAAGCGACTTGTTCTCGGTCGGGAAGCCGCCGCATGCGCTCAGCGCGAGGCCGAGCGATAGTGCGAGCGAGCCGGCGAACTTGCCTTTGATTGCCTTGGCCATTCTACTCTTCCCCTTATTCGAAGCTGAAGCCGGGCTGCGCCGAAGCGCGGCGTGCCTCGCTCTCGCGCTTGGGTTGCTGTTCGCCGTCATCGGCGGGCAGACCCTGCGATACCGACGGCGTGTCGGGCGTACTCTCGACAGCACGCGGCTTGGGCCGCTCGGCGCCGGTGACGCCATCGCTCTGCTGGAAACCCAGCAGGCGCTGGAACTCGGACGGCTTGCGGAAGCCGTCGGTCGGCAGCTTGATATCGTTGCCGTCCACCGGCTTCACCAGGTACGGCGTCACCACGATTACCAGCTCGGTCTCTCCCTTGCGGTAGGTGGTCGAGCGGAACAGGTTGCCGAGGATCGGTATGTCACCGAGGCCGGGTGCCTTGTCGATCGTGTTGGTGGCCGAGTTCGACAGCAGCCCCGCGATCATGAAGCTTTGCCCCGACCCGAGTTCGATCGTGGTTTCGGCGCGGCGAGTGGTAAGCGCGGGGACCTCGAACCCGTTGAGCGTGATCGCCCCCTGGCTCGATAGCTCCGATACTTCGGGACGGACGCGCATCGAGATGCGGCCATTGGCGAGAACCGTCGGCGTATAGGCCAGGCTCACCCCGTAGTTCTTGTATTCGATCGTGGTCGTGCCAAGGCCCTGGGCGAGGGGAATCGGAAACTCTCCGCCCGCGAGGAATTCGGCAGTCTCGCCCGACAGGGCGGTCAGATTGGGCTGCGACAGCGTGGTGACGAGCCCCTGCGTCTCCGCAAGATCCAGCGCGGCACCGATATCGAGACCGAGGAACTTGCCGAACGCGCCCAGCGTGCTGCCGGAGGAACCCTGATTGACAATGTTGTAGAGATCGCCCTCGAGGTCGCTCCCCACCGCGACCGGTCCGCCCGGCGAAACCTGCGTGAAGGGAGAGCGGCCCTGGCCGATCCCGAACTTGAAGCCGCCGGTCGCATCCACGCTGGTGAGATTGACACCCAGCGCACGCACCACGCTGCGGCTGACCTCGGCAATGCGAACCTGCAGGTTGACCTGTAGCGGTGTCGCCATGCGCAGGCGGCTGATGACATTCGCGTCCGTACCGACATAGGCCTCGACGAGGCGCTGTGCTTCGGCGGCGTCTTCGGGCGCTGCGACCGTGCCGGTCAGCAGGATGACATTTGACCCCATGGTGGCGACCGATATCTTCGCCTGCGGCATGGCCATGGCGAGCAACTGGTCGATGCTGCCGATGTTCGAGCCCACGCGGATATTGGCGGACCAGATGATGTCGCCCGCCGCATTGCTGGCGTAGATCGTGGTTTCGCCGCCGGACTTGCCCATCACGAACAGCTGGCGCTGCGACTTGATCTGCACGTCGGCGATCTCTTCGTTGGCGACGAAGACGTCGGCCATGGTGCCGGGCACATTGACCAGTTCGCCGCGGCCGATCGACAGGACGACTTCCGATGTCGGGCGCACGACCGACTGCGCCGTCGCGACGCTTGTCGGTGCAGCTGCCAGCGGCGCGATCGCCAGGCTGGCCAGCAGCAGTTTGGATGTAAGACGACGTTTCATGGCTTGGCCCCCTGAATGGCGTACCTTGTTCTGTTTTCCGCTCATCGACCGCCCACCGGTACCTGCGTGGTTTCCTTGCCGCGCGTGACGCGGACCGTGGGGCCCGAATAGGTGAGCGCTTCGGGACCGGCGGTAGGCATTGCGGCCTGCTGCGGGGCGGTCGAGCCCTGCGGCGGAACCGTCCGGCGCTGGAAGCGCGAGACGTCGCCGCCCGTGACAAAACTTGCCTTGCCGTCGATCGGGCGCGACATCGCCTGGCGCAGGATGCGTTCTTCCTCTTCGGGCGTGGCGTCATCGGGGATCGTCACATCACCCGAAGCGATCGCGCGTTCGAGTTCGGTCTGGTTGTCGGCCAGCGAGCGCAGCGACAGGCTGAGCACGCCGATGGTCTGCGCGACGGCGACCTTTTCGGCGATCACCGGAGTGACTTCGAGCGTCACCGTGCGGAACTCCTTCACCACGGTCGAGCCGTCCTCGTTCTTTTCCGACACGGTTGACTGATCGGTGGCCAGAACGCGAAGGTTACGAAGAATGGTTTCCGATGCCTTCAGATTCGCACCCTCGGTGCCATCGACCTCCTGCGTCAGGACCATGTCGACGCGGTCACCCGGGAAGACGAAGCCGGCCACGCCCGACTGGGCGGTCACGGGAACGGTGATGGCGCGCATGCCCGGTGCCAGAGCGGCGGCGAGGAAGCCGCGATCGCCCGGCGCGACCAGCGTGCCCTGCGTGACGGGTTCGCCGGCCGTGATCGGGTGGCGTACCACCGTGCCCAGCAGCTTGCTCATATCGGCTTCGCCGTCGAGGAAATAGGCGTCCTGGACCAGCTCTTCGGGCCACAGCTGGAAGCCGATTGCATCGGCCGTTATGATCGTGCCGACCGGCAGCGCGCGCTGGGCAACCAGGACCTTGGGGCCCTGCGCTTCGACCCGCGCCGCGGCATCGGCCTGCGGTGCGCTTGCGCCGGCGAACATGCTGCGCGCAATCAGCGCCGTACCAACCGCGATTACCAGCGCGGCGATCAGCAGAACCAGCTTCTTCCTATCCATGGCTGTCTAGCCCCCTAATTCGGCCCGCCGGTCAAAGGTGCGGGCAAGTATGGTTTCGTGCCTTACGGGCGAATTGGTTAAGAACGGGTTCTCAACCGCCTGCGACGGGCCCCGCCTGCGCCAGCAACTGTCCGCTGGCGACGATCCAGATGCCCGCGAGCGAGATCGCCGGGCCGTAGGGGACCCACAGGTCCCGTTCGTGCCGGCGAATGATCCGGATCGATCCGAACGTGACGATCAGCAGGACTGCGAACGGTGCTGCAACGAGCGCGATGGCGGCTGATGCGCTGCTCGCCGCAGCCGCGATCAGCGCTTCGGGCACTGGCAATTGCGGCCCGCCCAGGACCGCGCTCGCGAAGAGGGCCGCGATGAGCGTTCCCACCAATAGCATTGCGGTATCGCGCGCCGGACGGGTCCTGATCGTGGTCGAATGCGCCACCCGCCACGCAGCAATCCCCATCGTCAGCACCCAGCCGAGCATCGCCATCGCGATCAGCAGCAAGGTAAATTGCGAGGGCGGGATCCACAGCGCCAGCGCGGTCAGCAGCTTGACGTCGCCGCCGCCCATCTGGCGAATGGCGAACAGCACGCAGCAGGTTGCGAAGACCAGCAGCGACAGTCCGATCTGGAAGCCGATGCCGGGCCAGAGCGGCAATCCGATCGACAGCCAGTACAGCGGCGCACCAAGCGCAACGGTCAGCGTCAGCCGGTTGCTGATCGTCCGGTGCCTGAGGTCGGTCACGATTACCCAGAGCAGTGCGATTGCCAATCCGGCAAGCAATACGTAGGTGAAAATCTGGTTTTGCATGACGCTCCGCAAGCTCTGCTTCGGACGGCAGTGATAGCGCAGCGTGCTTACCAAAAAGTAACCATAGAGGAGGCCGCGGACACCGGCATGCCAGCGCCACAGGAAACCTTCGACCGCCGCGCCATTCCCGCGTCCGCGACCGAATCGCGTTTCGTCCTGCCCGATGGACATGCGATCAGGCGGATCGACTGGCCGGGATCGGGCGGCGGCAAACGGGGATCGGTCCTGTTCCTTCCCGGGCGCGGCGACTTCTACGAAAAATATCTCGAAACGCTCGATCACTGGCATGGCGAAGGCTGGCGCGTGACCGCCGCCGACTGGCGCGGCCAGGCCGGTTCGGGGCGGCTCGGCGGCGACGCGGTGACCGGCCACGTCGCGGATTTCACCGACTGGACCGCCGATCTCGCGCAGCTGTGGCGTGCGTGGAAGGAAGACACCCCCGGGCCGCATGTCCTGGCCGGCCATTCGATGGGTGGGCACCTGGTGATGCGCGCGTTGGTCGACGGCCAGGTCGATCCCGATGCGGCGGTGCTCAGCGCACCGATGATCGGCATGGCGGGGCCCCCGCTGCCGCTGGGCCTGCTGCACATGGTGGCGCGCTTGATGACGCGGATCGGCGACCCCCGGCGCCAGGCCTGGAAATGGAGCGAGAAGCCGGGCGAAATGCCGGCTGACCGCAACGCCCTGCTGACCCATGACGGCGGGCGCTATGCCGACGAGCTATGGTGGCGCGAACAGCGCCCCGAACTGGTCATGGGGCCCGGCAGCTGGGGCTGGGTCGAACGGGCCTATGCCTCGGTGCGGCACCTTGCCCGCAAGGGCATGCTCGAAACGGTCCGCGTGCCGGTGCTGGTGCTGAGCACTGCAGCGGACCGGCTGGTGAGCCATGCCGCCGCGGGCCGCGCGGCCGAGCGCTTGCCGCAGGGCGAACTGATCGCCTTCGGCGACGAGGCGCGCCATGAGATCCTGCGCGAGGTTGATCCGGTACGGGCGCGGGCGCTGGCCGGGATCGCCGAATTCCTCGACCGCGTCGCGCCGGCGGGGGCAAGGCCATGACCGCCGATTTCGCGATCGTCGGCGCCGGCATTGCGGGTGCCAGCCTGGCCGCCGAACTGGCCGAGGGCGGCGCCAGCGTGCTGGTGCTCGAGGCGGAGGATGAACCCGGCTACCACGCGACCGGACGATCCGCCGCATTCTGGGAGGAATGCTATGGCGGGCCCGAGATCGTGCCGTTGACGCTGGCATCGGGCCCGTTCCTGCGCGACGGCGGTTTCCTGCATCAGCGCGGCGCCCTCTACATCGCGCGCGAGGGCGACGAGGAACTGGTGACCGACTTCATGCAGCGTTTCGTCCCGACCGGTGCGACGATCCAGCACCTGGGACGCGCCGACCTGCAGAAGCGGCTTCCCGGAGTCCGTCACGAATGGTCCGATGCGATCTGGGAGCCGGTCTGCGCCGATATCGACGTGGCCGCACTGCACGCGCATTATCTGGCGCGCATGCGTGCCGCCGGGGCACAGCTGGAATGCCGTGCACGGGTGTCGGGGCTCAAACGCGACGGCGGACGCTGGGAGATCGCGACCGACCGCGGCGCCGCCCACCATGCAGCGACCATCGTCAACGCCGCCGGCGCCTGGGCCGACGAGCTGGCGGCGATGGCAGGTGCGCAGCCCGCCGGGATCGAACCCTATCGGCGCACGGTGGCACAGCTGCGGATCGATCCGCCCGTGTCGAACGATCTCCCGCTGGTGCTCGACATTCGCGGCCGGTTCTATTTCAAGCCCGAATCCGGGCGTCTGTGGGTCAGCCCGCACGACGAAGTGCCGAGCGAGGCGTGCGATGCGGCGCCCGAAGAGATGGCTGTCGCCGAGGCGATCGCGCGGCTCGAGGAAGTGGTCGACTGGCGGGTGGAAGCGGTCGAGCACAAGTGGGCCGGGCTGCGCAGCTTCGCCAAGGACCGTCGACCGGTCTACGGTTACGATCCCGCAGTCGAAGGCTTCGCCTGGTTCGCGGGACAGGGCGGCTTCGGTATCCAGACATCGCCGGCTGCTGCGCGCCTCGGCCGCCAATTGCTGCTGGGCGAGGCACGCGACGCCCTGACCGAAACGCTCGACGCCGAGCTTTATTCACCGGCGCGCTTCGCCTAGCCAAAAATGCGCCGGGCGCTAGGATGCGCCGGATCACGCCAGCGATTCAGGAAGGGAAAACATGGCTCATCACTTCGAAATCTACCGCGACAAGGCCGATGAATACCGCGTGCGGTTCAAGTACAATTCGGAGGTGATGTTCTCGACCGAAGGCTATGCTTCGAAGGCGAGCGCGCAGAACGCCATCGATTCGATCAAGAAGAACGGACCCGACGCGGAGATCGTCGACAACAGCTGATCAGGCGGTGCGCGCGATCCGTTCCGCCTCGTCGCTGGCGAGGCGGTCCACCCGCTCGTTCTCGGGATGGCCCGCGTGGCCCTTGACCCAGTGCCATGCGACGCGGTGATGCGCGGTCAGCTCGATCAGGTCGTGCCATAGATCGGCGTTGCGGACCGGCTTCTTGCTGGCATTGACCCAGCCGCGTTTCTTCCAGCCGTGGACCCACTTGGTGATCCCGTCGATCAGGTACTTGCTGTCGGTATAGAGATCGACCTCGCAGGGTTCGATCAATGCACCCAGCGCCTTGATCGCGGCGATCATCTCCATGCGGTTGTTGGTGGTGTCGGGATCGCCGCCAACCAGTTCCTTTTCATGCGGCCCCATGCGCAGCAGCGCGCCCCAGCCGCCGGGACCGGGATTGCCCTTGCAGGCCCCGTCGGTGAATATTTCGACTTGCTTCATGCGAAGGCGCTCTGGCCGCTGGCGCGGTAGAATTCCAGCCGCCTGACGAAATCCATGGGGTCCTTGCGGTGGACAAGCGCGTCGTCTGGCGTGTCGAGCCAGTCCTGCGCGCGGCTGGCGATGAACCGCAGGCAAGCGCCCTCGGCCAGCAGCGGCAGCGCGGCCCGTTCGTCATGGCCGAGCGGGCGCAAAGTTTCATATCCCTCGATCAGCGCCCGGCCGAGCGCGCGATTACAGCGGGCGCCGGTTCCGTCGAAGCACCAGGCGGCATGGGTCACGGCGAGATCGTACGCCATCGACCCGGTGCAGGCGAAATAGAAATCGATCATTCCGGTTACGCGGTCGCCAAGCATCAGGACGTTGTCGGGAAACAGGTCCGAATGGATGATCGACCGGGGCAGGGCGCGGGGCCATTCGTGCACGATCGCCTCGCCCGTCTCGAGGATCGGGGGCAGATCCGGATCGATCGTGCCCAGCGCTGCCGCGCCGCATTGCTTGAGGATATCCAGAGTGTCGCCCGGCTCGAGCGTGCTGGTGCGCGATTGCGGGAAGTCGCGCGCGGCGAGATGGATCTGCGCCAGCGCGCTGCCCACCGCTCCGGCCTGCCCGGGCGTCGGGGCGCTGGGCGAAAGACCGGGAAGGAATTCGATCAATGCCACGGCCTTGCCGTCCACCATCCGCCAGGCCGCGCCGTCGCGGTCGTGAATGGTGCGCGGCACGGGGCAGCCGCCTGCCGAAAGGTGATCGAGCAGCCCGAGGAAGAAGGGCAGGTCGGCGGTCTCGATGCGCCTTTCGTACATCGTCAGGATAAACCGGCCCTGCGTGGTTTCCAGCAGCCAGTTGGAATTCGAGACGCCTTCGGCGATGCCCTTGAAGGAAACCAGCCGGCCGACGTCGTAATGCTCCATCAGCCGAGCGAGATCTTCGGCCCCGAGATGGGTATAGACCGCCACGTCAGTCGGTGAGTTGGCGCGGCAGCTTGAAGATCATGTTCTCTTCGGTGGCGGCGATCACCTCTTCCTCGACCAGCCGCCAGTCGGAGAGCCGGTCGACCACTTCGCGGACGAGCTTTTCGGGTGCCGAAGCCCCTGCCGTCAGGCCGATCGTGCCTATGCCCTCGAGCCAGGCCGGATCCATTTCGTCGGCACGCTGGATCAGATAGGCGGTGGTGCCCAGCCGTTCGGCCACTTCCACCAGCCGCAGCGAGTTGGAGGAATTGGGTGCACCGATAACCAGCACCAGGTCGCAGCTCGCCGCGATCTGCTTGACCGCCGCCTGCCGGTTGCTGGTGGCATAGCAGATGTCTTCCGCCTTGGGCGCAACGATCTGCGGGAAACGCGCTTCGAGCGCCGCGATGATGTCGCGCGTATCGTCGACCGAGAGCGTGGTCTGCGAGAGGTAGGAGAGATCGTCATCGGGACCGAAGTCGAGCTCAGCGACGTCGTCGATCGTCTCGACCAGCGTGATCCTCCCCTCGGGCACCTGGCCCATCGTGCCAATCACTTCCGGGTGACCCGCATGACCGATGAACAGGATGTGCTGGCCCTTTTCGATCTGCCGTTCGGCCTGGCGGTGAACCTTACTCACCAATGGGCAGGTGGCGTCGACATACAGCATCTTGCGCCGTTCGGCTTCTGCCGGGATCGCTTTGGGCACTCCATGCGCGCTGAACACGACCGGTGCGTCGTCAGGCACCTCGTCGAGTTCCTCGACGAAGATCGCGCCCTTCGCCTTCAGGCTGTCGACGACATAGCGATTGTGCACGATTTCATGCCGGACATAGACCGGGGCACCGTATTTCTGCAGCGCACGCTCGACGATCTCGATGGCGCGGTCGACCCCTGCACAGAAGCCGCGCGGCGCCGCGATCAGGAGCTTGAGGGGCAGGCGCGGATCGTTTCCGCTGGTGCCGGGCGTGGATGGAAAGGGGGCATTCATGTCCCGCCCTCTAGCGCTTTCGCGCAGGCCAAGCTAGGGCGTCCCGCAGCCTGAGGGGCTACGAATTCGAATGACCGCAAAAGGGAAATTAGCCGCATGACCATCCGCACCCGTCTGCTGCCCGCACTCGCTGCCGGTCTTGCGCTTGCCGGCTGTTCTACGGAAGGCGATCTGGTTCTCAACCAGGGGGTCGGCATTTCGGCGGTCCGCTCGACCTGCCCGGCGGTCGGTATTCCCGATTATACCGGCGATATCACCACCTTCCGTGCCCCGGGTGCGACGACGCAGGCGGATCTCGATGTCACGGCGGCAATCACCAACCTGCGTTCGAACTGCAACGAAGAAGCGGGCGACCGGGTCTATACTGAAGCCAGTTTCGACGTTGTTGCCCGCCGCAGCGACACCACTGGCAGCCGCACGGTCACGCTGCCCTATTTCTCCACCGTGCTGCGCGGCGGTTCCTCGGTGGTCAGCAAGCGGGTCGGTAATGTCACCCTGCAGTTCGCCGACGGGCAGGAACGCGCGCAGGCCAGCGGCACGGCGGCCGCCTATGTCGATCGCGCTGCCGCGACGCTGCCCGAGGATATCCGCGAGCAGATCACCCGCAAGCGCGAACCGGGCGATCCCGACGCTGCGCTCGATCCGCTAGCCGATCCCGCGGTGCGGGCCGCAGTGCAGCGCGCCACCTTCGAACTGCTGGTGGGTTTCCAGCTGACCGAAGCGCAGCTGCGCTACAACGCCACCCGCTAGGGCGCTGCGGGGCGCGCCTCGCATCTTGCCATTTCGCGCCGATACGCTAGGCGCGCGCCATGGCTGATTTGCACACTCTTCACGCGGCTTTCGCCGCCCGGATCGACGCGGTTTTGAACGCTCTCGAGATGGAGGGCGTGCTGCCTGCCGATACGCCCCGCGGCAATGTCGCGGTCGAGCCGCCGCGCGATCCCTCGCACGGGGACCTGGCGACGAATGCCGCGATGGTGCTGGCCAAGCCGGCCAAGACCAATCCGCGCGCGCTGGCGGAAAAGATCGTCGAGCATCTGCAGCGCGAACCCGACATCGACGCTGCCGATATTGCCGGACCCGGCTTCATCAACCTGCGCCTTTCGCCCGACGCCTGGCGCCGCGAGCTGCTGGCGATCGCCGAGCTGGGCGACGACTATGGCCGTTCCGCCCTGGGAGACGGGCGGACGGTCAATGTCGAATATGTCTCCGCCAACCCGACCGGTCCGATGCACATGGGCCACTGCCGCGGCGCGGTGGTGGGCGATGCGCTGTGCGGCCTGCTCGAATGGGCGGGGTACCGGGTCGTGCGCGAATATTACGTCAACGATGCCGGCGGGCAGGTCGACGTGCTCGCGCGCTCGGCGCATATGCGTTATCGCGAGGCGCTGGGCGAGGATATCGGCGCCATTCCCGAAGGGCTGTATCCGGGCGACTACCTCAAGCCGGTGGGCGAGCGGCTCGCGCAGGAATTCGGCGACGCCTACAAGGACGCCGACGAAAGCGAATGGCTCGAGCTGTTCCGTCACCGTTCGGTCGCCGCGATGATGGAAATGATCCGCGCCGATCTCGCGCTGCTGGGTATTCATCACGACCTGTTCTCCTCCGAAGCCGAACTGCAGGCAGCAAAGAAGCCCGAAGCCGCCGAGGCGTGGCTGCGCGAAAAGGGCCTGGTCTACGACGGCGTGCTCGAGGCGCCCAAGGGCAAGGCACCGCCCGAGGACTGGGAGCCGGTCGAACTGCCGCTGTTCCGGTCGACCGAATTCGGCGACGACCAGGACCGTCCGATCAAGAAGTCGAACGGGGCGTGGACCTATTTCGGCGCCGATCTCGCCTACCACTTCCAGAAGGCCGAGAATGCCGATGCGCTGATCGACATCTGGGGCGCCGACCATGCCGGTACGGTCAAGCGGATCAGGGCCGCGGTCGCCGCGCTGACCAAGGGTGCCGGGCGCGATGTGCCCTTCGACGTCAAGCTGGTGCAGATGGTCAAGCTGCTGCGCGACGGCGAACCGGTTAAGATGTCGAAGCGTTCGGGCACTTTCGTGACCTTGGCCGAGGTCGTCGAAGAGGTCGGCAAGGACGTCGTGCGCTTTACCATGCTCACGCGCAAACCCGATGCGCAGATGGAATTCGACTTCGCCAAGGTGGTCGAAGCATCGAAGGACAACCCGGTCTTCTATCTTCAATATGCCCATGCGCGCATCCATTCCACGCTGCGCAAGGCGGGCGTTGAGCCCGGCAGCGACAATCTCGACCGCCTGGGCGCGGACGAGCTGGCGCTGGTCCGCGAGGCGGCCCAGTTCCCGCGCGTGGTCGAAGCGGCCGCCAAGGCGCGCGAACCGCACCGGATCGCTTTCTTCCTTGGCGACCTCGCCGCTGCCTTCCACAGTTTCTGGAACGCGGGTAACGATGATCCCGCAATGCGGATCATCCAGGAAAGCGACCCCGAGCTTACGGCGGCGCGGCTGTTCCTGGCATCGCAGGTCGCGCAGGTGATCCGCAACGGGCTCGCCATTCTTGGGGTCGAGGCAGTGGAGGAGATGTGAGCATGACGGGGGCGAGCGCTTACGGCAGTGGCGGCGAGTGGGAGAACGAGGACCAGCTCGACCTCGCCGATGACGAGAGCCTTCCCT
>Ga0209634_1001491_pt1 | contig 16959 bp, 14 predicted proteins | sample LinPmetageLP40_FD_184043 | JGI IMG/M metagenome (GOLD analysis project Ga0209634, IMG submission 184043) | Marine viral communities from the Pacific Ocean - LP-40 (SPAdes) (version 2) | ecosystem: Environmental > Aquatic > Marine > Oceanic | place: Pacific Ocean | collected 2010-08-26
AGGACCAATGAAAAACTCAGACGGTAGCCCAACACGGAAAGCCCTAGCTCTAAAAAAATGGGGTTTTGGAAGTGTGGCTGCTGCTAGAACTTTTGCTAACAATAATAAAAAAACTTAAACAAGGAAAAACTATGAGTGCAATAATAGGAAAAAAACCCAAGCCAGTAGCTTTGACAGCTATAAAAGGCTTACAAACTACAACTACACAAGACATAGCTCAAGATGTACAAAAAGCTAAAAAGAAAAAGAAGCCAGGACAATCTTCATTGATTGAAACTACTTCAGCTGGATTAGGTGGAGATGCCCCTACCTACCAATCAACACTACTAAGCTAAATGAAAAATAAAAATGCAGAGATGCTGGTAAATCGTTTTGCCACATTGCGTACTAATCGTTCTACTTGGGAAAGCCATTGGCAAGAAATAGCTGATTACATGTTGCCTCGTAAAGCTGACATAACTACCCAACGAACTCGTGGTGATAAAAGAAACGAAGTAATCTTTGATGGCACAGCAATTCATGCGTTAGAATTATTAGGCTCAAGTTTGCATGGTATGTTAACCAATGCTGCCTCACCGTGGTTTACATTAGCATATAAAAATACACAGTTAAGTCAGAATGACGAAGCTCAAGAGTGGCTAGATTCAGTTACCCAAGATATGTACACGGCATTTAACCGTTCTAATTTTCAACAAGAAATCCAAGAGCTGTACCAAGATTTAATTTCATTTGGTACTTCAGCTATGTTTGTATCCCCAGATGAACAAAATTCTATTAGATTTAATACTCGGCACATCAAAGAAATATTTATTGCTGAGAATGAAAAAGGTCAAGTTGATACAGTCTTTAGACATTTTACTATAAGTGCTAGAGCTGCGGTTAATCTATTTGGTGAAGCTAATGTTGGCTCAAGTATCTTTAATAAATTTAAAAAAGATATTGATGCCGATGTAAGTTTATTGCATGTCGTAACACCTAGAGATACTTATGATGCATCCAAAGAAGATGCTGCTAACATGCCATTTAAGTCATGTTATATAGATCCTGATGATGTTCATATGATTAATGAATCAGGTTTCCGTGAGTTTCCATACGTTGTACCCAGATATTTAAAAGCTAGTTATGAAATTTATGGTCGTTCACCAGCTATGAACGCATTGCCTGATGTTAAAATGCTTAACAAAATGTCAGAAGTAGCAATCAAAGCTGGACAGAAACAAATCGATCCACCGTTAATGGTTCCAGATGATGGCTTTATGTTGCCGATTAGAACTGTACCTGGTGGTTTAAACTTCTATCGTTCAGGTAGTCGTGATCGAATTGAACCATTAAACATTGGAGCTAACAATCCAATCACGATTAATATGATTCAAGATCGGCAGTTGGCAGTACAAAAAACTTTTTATGTGGATCAACTGTTAACCTCTCAAGGTGGCAACATGACTGCTACTGAAGTGTTGCAACGTAATGAAGAAAAAATGAGATTGCTTGGACCAGTGTTAGGTCGATTGCAATCAGAACTATTACAACCGTTAATTGAACGAGTGTATAATATCTTAGAACGACAAGGCGTATTCAGACCAGCTCCACAAATTTTAGCAGAGCAAAATGTAGAAATAGAATATGTTAGTCCATTAGCTAAAGCACAAAAATCAAGTGATCTTAATTCCGTTATGCGTGGCATTGAGATCTTTGGAGCTATGTCACAATTTGCTCCAGTGCTTGATTATCTAGACTCTGACGGTTTAGCTAAGTATGTACAAAATGTTCTAGGACTACCAGCTAAGATTATGAAATCTGATGCTGAAGTACAAAAAGTCAGAGAAGAACGACAACAAGCAGAACAACAAGCAGCCCAACAACAAGAGTTAATGCAACAAGCCCAAGCGGCTGGTGCAGCAGCTCCAATGGTGAAAGCTGTTAAATAAAACCAAAGGAGAAAACTATGGCTGATGAGCAACAAAATCAGGACCAACAAGAAAATCAAGAAAGACTAAATGAGTTAGTAAAAGATTATAAACTAACTTTTGAAAGTAAGTCAGGTGCAAAAGTATTGCAAGACTTACAAAAACGCTGTCATTTATTTACGACCACTAATGTTAAAGGGGATTCACATGAGTCAGCTTTTATGGAAGGTCAACGAGCAGCAATATTATTTATAACCAACATGTTGAATAGGAAAATATAATGGAACTTTTAGAATTATTAAAAAAAGCACGAGAACTATGGATGGCATTAAAAGCTAAATGGAAAACCATAACTATAGTTATTGCATTAATCTTAATTTATTTAATCATAACATAAGGAGACAACTATGTCAGAAGATCAGGTAACGGAAGTCGAACAGCAAAGTCAACCGTCTGAAACTACTGCAACTATAGAACCAACTACTACTACGGAAGCTAGTTGGAGAGATGCATTACCAGACGATTTAAAAAGCAACGAGTCACTAGGTAAATTTAGTGACATATCAACATTAGCTAAAAGCTATATCAATGCCGAACAAATGATTGGCAAAGATAAGATGGTAGTGCCAGGAGCAAATACTACTGAAGATGAATGGAGTGACATCTACGATAAATTAGGTCGACCATCAGCTCCAGATGCTTACGAACTTACAGCCGAACTAGGTGAAGGTGAAGAAGTTGATGCACAACTAATGAGTAGTTTTAAAGAAACAGCTCACAAACATGGACTATCACCAGCTCAAGCTCAAGGTTTGTTAGATTATTATAATAATATATCAACGCAATCTATGACTGATATGGCTAACAACTCTGTGTTAGTGCAAGAACAAAGCCAACGAGAACTCCGTGAAGAATGGGGTGGCAGTTATGAAGCTAATCTTAGTCAAGCCTCAAATATTGGTAAACAATTTTTCGGTGAAGAAATATATGGCTTACAATTAGCAGATGGCTCACAACTTGGAGATAATCCTACGTTGATTAAAGGCTTGGCAAAAATGGCAAGTGTTGTGTCTGAAGATACGTTAGTCGGTGATAAACAATCGGCAGCTTCAGGTGGCAACTTCCAACAACAAATTAATGACTTAACATCACCGAACAGTGCATACTGGAATAAGATGGACCCTCAACACGATGCAACGGTGCAAAAAGTTTTGGCTTTGAGATCAATGATCTCAGGCTAACAAGATTTGGAATAACTGGTTTACCAGCTCCAAAAGACAATAGGACAGACTATCACCTACCAGGTGTTAAATGCAAGGCAACCTCAACTTGAGATAATTGGCTGAAAATTTAACCTTAACTTAAACACGAAAGGACTTAATTATGAGTTCAGAAATCACAACTGCGTTTGTCGAACAATATTCGTCAAATGTAAGTATGCTAGCACAACAAATGGGAAGCCGTTTGCGTGCAGCTGTGGATGTAGAAAATATCGTGGGTAAAAACGGATTCTTTGACCAAGTTGGTGTAACAGCTGCTGTGCAAAGAACATCAAGACATGCCGATACCCCACAAATCGACACACCACACTCAAGAAGAAGATTAAGTTTGTCCTCTTACGAATGGGCAGATTTAATTGACGATCAAGACAAAGTAAGAATGTTAATAGATCCAACTTCAAGTTATGCTAAAGCTGCTGCGGCAGCCATGGGCAGAGCTATGGATGATGTTATCATTTCTGCTTTACAAGGATCAGCACAAGCTGGAGTAGCTGGAGCAACTGCTGTTGCATTGCCTTCTGCATCTAAGTTTGCAACATCTGACCAATCAGACGGACTAACTATTGCAAAACTAATTGCAGCTAAGAAGTTCTTTGATTTAAATGACGTTGATCCTTCTATCCCTAAATACATTGTAGCTGGGGCAACACAAATGTCTGATTTACTTGGTACAACTCAAGTAACTTCATCAGACTTCAACACCGTTAAAGCACTTGTACAAGGTGACATTGATACCTTCATGGGTTTCAAATTTATCTTGTCTAACAGACTAAACTTTGACGCAACAAATACGGATGACAGACTAGCTTTTGCTTTCTCTCAAGACGCACTTAAACTTGGCATTGGTAAAGACATCACTGCTAAAATCGATGTGCGTGCTGACAAATCTTATGCTACGCAAGTTTATACTTGCATGGACATAGGTGCTGTGAGAATGGAAGAAAACAAAGTTTTCCAAATTCCGTGTAACGAATAGAAATAGGAGAATATAATTATGGGTACTAAAAACTCAGACTTAGTAGCTAACTTTGAAGCTGCTCCTCAGGTGGCAAATAGTGCTGCTCTTTTACACGGAGTTGTTCGTGTAGCACAGGGTACTATTGCACTTGCGGCTGGTGACAGTGGTGACAATGATATTGTTATGCTGGCTCCTATCCCTAGTAATGCTGTTGTATCTCAACTATTTATTGGTTCAGATACATTTGGCGGATCGTGTACTTTCAATCTTGGAATCTACACTTCTGCTGGAGTAGTAAAAGACGAAGATGTATTTGCAACCGCAGTAGCTGACGCTGGTGCAATGGCAGATGTTCGTTTTGAAGCTGCTAACATCAATACTGCTGGGCAAAAACTTCACGAATTGGCTGGAGATACTACAGATCCAGGTGGATATTATTATGTGGCTGCAACTATGCAAGCTGCTGGTGGTACTGCTGGTGATATGTCGTTCAACATCCTTTACGTTGTTAACTAAGCACTAAAAAATATAGGGGCAGTCTTATGGCTGCCCTTATACAAACTAAGAGATATTTTATATGACCTCACAAGTAGATATTTGTAATGGAGCTTTAAATCAAATTGGAGCATCCACTATTGTAAGTCTGTCTGATGACAGCAAGAACGCAAGAATGTTAAATCAAAGATATGAGATGGTTCGAGATCGTGTATTTCGTGAGCATCCGTGGAATTGTTTATTAAAACGAGCAACCCTACCAGCAGACACTGCTACCCCTGAATATGAATATTCATATCAATACACCTTACCAGCAGATTGTATTCGAGTATTAAAAACTTTTCAAATGCAAGATGACGTAGATTTTAAAGTCGAAGGCAGAAAAATATTAACTGATGCTGAGACAGTAAAGATTTTATATGTGGCAAGAATTACTGACACCACACAGTATGATACAAGTTTAAATGAAACCCTCACAGCTGCATTGGCAGCAGACATTGCGTATGGTGTGACTGGTTCTACTACTATAATTCAGATTATGGAACAACGCTATAAAGAGAAATTGAAAGATGCACGATTTGCTGATGCTACCGAAGGTATGCCAGATACATTAGATGCTGACTCACCATTTATTGTATCGAGGTTTTAATGGCTAGAACTGCCTATCCCTATACCAGTTTTACTGGTGGAGAATTATCCGATCAACTAGATGGTCGAATTGATTTAGACAAATATAAAGTTGGCTGTAAGACTTTAGAAAATATGATTGTCTATCCACATGGTGCAGCATCTAGACGACCAGGTACTAAATTTATTGCTGAAGCTAAACGTGGAGCAGATGGTACAGCTCATAGATTAATTCCATTTGAATTTTCCACTACTCAAACTTACATGATGGAGTTTGGTGATGTTTATGTGAGGTTTCATAAAGACAACGGTATTATAACTAAAGCTGGTTTAAACATTTCAGGTATAACGCAAGATGCTCCAGGTGTAGTGACTTCAGCTACACACGGATTAACGGCTGGTGATTATGTCATTCTTGATGGCATTGTCGGCATGACTGAATTAAATGGTCGACAATTCAAAGTTGGCACAGTCGGCTCTACTACAACTTTTAATTTAAAAGCAACTGATGGTACAGATTTTGATACACGTTCATTAACTGCATATAGTTCTGGTGGTGTAGTTTATCCTATTTATGAAATTACTTCACCTTATTCATACGATGTGCTTGGTGAATTAAAATTTGCTCAATCGGCTGATGTTATGTATATCACACATCCATCTTTTGCTATTCGTAAACTATCACGCACTGGACATACTGCATGGACTTTTGCTACTCCCACACTAACAACTAGTACTGATTTTATTGTATCAGCAGCTACCAAAGCTAATCCTGGAGTTATTTCTACAACTTTAAATAATGGTTTAGTTAAAGGTGATAAAATTAAATTTACTGGTATTGGTGGCATGACGGAATTAAACACTGGTACGTTTACAGTTGGAGAATTACAAAACAAAATTACGATCTCAGGTGTTACTAAAGCTGATCCTGGTGTAGTCACTACTTCAGCAGCTCATGGACTTATTGCTGGTGATAGCTTTGATATAACTGATGTTGTGGGTATGACTCAACTTAATGGCAATTCTTTTAAAGTTGGTACTGTGCCATCAACCACTACATTTAATTTGCAAAACGGTAATGGTATTAATATTGATACTTCAGATTATACTACATTTGTGTCAGGCACATTAACTGGTCCAGACCAACACTTTCAATTACAAGATAGTACAGGTACAGATTTAAATACATCAAGTTTTGGTACGTTTAGTGGATCTACTGGTACGGTCACTAAACTTAACAATCCTTTATTAAATACCAGCACTGACAACTATCCATCATGTGTAACTTTTTTCGAACAACGTCTGGTCTTTGCTAATACCAATAACAACCCCCAAACATTATGGTTTTCTCAATCTGGTGATTATGAAAATTTTACCGAAGGCACTGACTCAGATGATGCCATGAATTTTACTATTGCTAGTAATAAGGTAAATGCTATTCGATATTTAGCAGCCTCACGATCTTTGCTAGTTGGTACAGTTGGTGCAGAATTTTTAGTGACAGGTTCAGATTCCGTTAATGGTTTATCACCAACCAATATAAATATTCGTAAACAATCAGCTTATGGTGCTGCTAATAAAGATGCTATTTCTGTTGGCAATTTAGTTTTATTTTTACATCGAGCTAAACGTAAAATACGAGAACTTACTTACAACTATGATAGTGATAACTATATAGCCCCTGACTTAACCGTCTTAGCCGATCATGTAACGGAAAGTTTAGTTAATGAATTTGCATACCAACAAGAACCAGCATCTATCTTATGGGTAGCTAGAACTGATGGTGTTTTAGCTGGTCTAACATATCAACGCACTGAAAATGTAATTGCTTGGCATCGACATATTATTGGTGGTTATGCCGATACTGGTAAAACTACAATAAGTAAAAGTTTAGCCTTTACTGTACCTGGTGATGCAACGGTAAATTTAACTAACGATACTATTGCTATTAATAGCCATGGTTTATCAACTGGTGATGTAGTTAGTTATTATGCTGAAGCTAATGCCATTGGTGGTTTAAGCCAAGGCATTTTTTATTTTATTATTCGAGCTGATGCTAATACCGTAAAGTTAGCATTAACTTCAACCGATGCTACAGCTGGTACAGCAGTAGATTTAGATTTTATACCGACAACTTCATCAACACATTATTTATATCAAGGGGTTAATATTAGAACAAATACGTTTTATTCTACATCTCATGGGTTTGGTGACGATCAACAAATTTATTATAGTCCTGGAGTAACTGCTAATGCCTTTACTGGTGTTAGTAGCAATCAAACTTATTATATGAGTACGATTAATGAAAACCAGTTTCAATTAAATAATACTTTACGTTCACCTTACTCTACTAATACTGGAGTTAGCATTGGCACAGTTAGCACTACGGCTACTACTCACAACTGGCTAACACATGCTAAAGTTAAAAGCATTGCTACGATACCAACTGAAAATGCTGAAGATGAATTGTATATGGTGGTAGAACGGTACATTAATGGAGCAACAGTTAATTATGTAGAATACCTCACCCCATTTGATTATGGCAACAATCAAGATGATGGTTTCTTTGTTGATAGTGGCTTAACCTATTCAGGTGATAAAACTAAAACTATTAGTGGGCTACATCATTTAGAAGGTGAAACAATTAATGTGTTATCTAATGGAGCAACCCATACTGATGAAGAAGTTGTTGCTGGTAATATAACTTTAGATGCTTTTGGAGAAACAGTACATGCTGGTTATAATTATCAATCAATTTTGCAAACCATGCGGATTGAATCAGGTTCACAAGATGGCACAGCTCAAGGCAAGATAAAACGTATTCATGGAGTAACGGTTAGACTAAATAATACGTTAGGCTGTGAAATTGGTCCTGATTTAGAAAACATGGAAATAATACCATTTAGAGATTCATCTATGCCCATGGCTGCATCAATCCCATTATTTACTGGAGATAAGGATGCTGAATTTAGAGATGATTATAATAAAGAAGGTTTTGTGTTTGTTAGACAAAAACAACCATTACCATTAACGGTGACGGCTTTGTTTCCAAGACTCAATACATTTGATGGTTAATTACACTATTAAAAAATTTGTATCAGATCATGCTGATGCTATTTTAACATCTGGTGAAAAAGAAAATGCTAGTGTGTCGTATGATACTAAACCTCTTGAATGTGAAGATGCTTGGACAGGTTTTTATAACGGTCAACCAATAGTCTCTGGTGGCATTATAGAATTATGGCATGGTGTAGCTGACATTTGGCTTATCATAGCTGACGATAGTAATAAGCATAAATTTTTTTTAATTAAAAATATTAAGAAACATTTAGAAAAAACTATTGCAAAAAGAAAATACGTTAGAGTACAAACTACAGTGCGTGAAGATTTTTTAATTGGTAAAAGATTTGCAGAAGTATTTGGTATGAAACAAGAAGGTCTAATGGAAAAATACGGATTAGACGGTAAAAATTATTTTAGATATGTGAGGATATATTAATGGCAGCAGCAGCAATACCCTATGTAATCATGGGAACAACAGCAGCATTAGGTGCAGCATCCAGTGTAGCTGCTGGTAATGCAGCAAACAATGAAGCTCAATACAATGCACAAGTTAAAGAAAACCAAGCATTAGGTTTAGAACAAAATGTTGACCAAAACAAATTTTTAGCCGCACAAGAAATAGAACGCATGAGAGCATCATTTAGTTCTATGCGTGGTCAAAATGTTGTTAATTTTGCTAGTAGTGGTGTTGAGCTTGGCTCTGGTTCAGTAGCAACAATTCAACGTCAGAACATGGAAAAATATTTAGATGACGAATATATGTTTAAATTTAATGAAGCTAAACGCAATACATCTGACATAAACCAAGCAAACAATTTAAGAACTGGAGCTATTGCGGATCGTATTCGTGGCAAGTATGCAAAAAAAATGGGCAAGATAAAAGCTGCTACTTCTTTGTTAGGTGCTGCATCTCAAATGTACGGTATGAGTCAAATGTCACAGATTAATACAGCCAGTACTACACCAGGAGAAATATCATAATGGTTATTAAAGTATATCAAAGTCAAGTACGAGCTGACACTCGACCAACAGTTGCTAACGCACCAAATATTAATACTGGAGCTACAGAGTTTTATTCATCCCTTGCTGGAACTATAAATCAAACTGGCAAAGAGTTAGGTGATTTTTTTATTAAGAAAAAACAAAATGAAATAGATTTAGAATCACAGATACAAACAGGATCAATAAATGAACAATTAACTGATCTTTACAATTCGTATTTAGATCCAAATGGTGAAATGTACTTAAGCCCAGAACGATGGGTAGAAGGTGATGATAGTTTTCAAACACAAGCTCAAACATTAATTAACAATAAGTACAACACTATTGAAAATAAAATTGTTGCTGACAGAGTAAAAGCTAAATTTTCTGAAAATTTTTTAACTTTGGAAAAAGATTTAACTAAACAATCTTTTGAAAGAACAGAAAACTTATTAGAGTCAAATTTGGATTTAAGTAAAAGCGTATTAATTGATGATATCTCTAAAGCTACTGACGGTTTAGGTGTATCTATTTTAACTGATGAATTATCAGAAGTAATATTTAATCAGATTAAAGGTGGGTTTTACAAAGATGGTGAAACACTAGAATCTTTATATGTTGATGCTATGGAGCAAGTAGCAACAAATCGTATTGCTCATGCTGCTAATAATTTAACCATGTCAGAATTAGATGCTTCTTTTGAAGGCAGAAAATTTGTTGGTGATCCAGTCACTTCATTAGCATTTACTGTACTAGATGATGAAGTAATAAATAAAATTAGAGATACGGCTGTTGACACTAAAATTGCAGATATAAAAAGATCTATCGAAATTAATGAACAAGCAGATCTTTTTTTTAAATCAGAAAACGAAGATGATATAATTAAATTAAATAACACTTTAGATCCAGCAGAACGTGAAGCAATTTACCAAACATTGATTAATAAATCTCAAGGTGATGTTAGTACTATTGAAGTTATTAATGAAATTTATAATCAAGACAATTTTAGTTCAATAACATCTATAGATCTAAACTCAATTAAAAAAGAGATTTATTCAGGTACATTAGATTTTGCAGAACTATCACAACTTAAAACACAAATAAGTAAAACAGATTATAATAAGTTATTTGATGAATTAATAACAGTTAGAAAACCAAACTCCCCTCTAGTCAGTGAATTACAAAGTTATATAAATAATAGATTTTTTACAGAAAACGATGAATACTTAAGAGCTTTACAAATGGATGACAGTAAAATTGTTGATATTATTAATGCAGCTCATAATAGATATTTAAATAAATTTAATGATGCTAACTTAAATATAGCTGATGACCAAGCTACTAAAGATTTATTTGATACCATCATAACAGAAGCTGATGAATTTATTTTACAAAGAAGCAGAAAATCTTTAAAAAATTATATATCTAATCCAAACGAGTTTGGTTTAACTTTAAATTGGGCATTGCCAATTAGATTAGAAAGTTTAGATGAAGATGTAGCTAATGCTATAGCCAATCTTGGTACGAGTGAAGATGATATATTGAAGAAAAATATGTTATTAGAAGAAATTGAACTATTAAAACTTTTATATGGTCAAGAAGTTTTTGATTCTTTTGTTGTAAATAATTAATATATAATATGTTAGATGAAACTTTAGATAATGTTATTGATCCTATTGATAACAGTATGATGAAAAAAAATGTTTATAGCCCAGAAGTAAGCAATAATTATCCTGAACGGCATACATATAATGAATCTACAGGTGAAATAAAAAAACATATTGAAATGGGTAATGGTGTTGAACAATCTGGAATTGTAGCAAAAACTAAACAACCTTTATACAAAGACATTTTTAGTGGGTTAATAAGTTCTTTGGGTACAGCTTCTGAAGAAGTTGATAAAACATTAGATAATATTAATGCTAATATGGGTGGCATTATGTACATGCACCCAACTGTACTTTTTAGTAAAACTATTAGAAATGAAATAGAAAAAACTAAAGCTCATAAAACTGTAGAAAATTTTTATGATAAGAATATTGCTCCAAAAACAGATCGAGCAAAAATGATTTCTGAAGTAGCTGCTGAACTTGAATTGTTTGTTGCTAATAACTTAGCTTTAAAAAAATTAAAATGGTTTAGTGTTGGTGTTAAGTATTTGCCAAAAGTTACAAAGAAATATGCAGCTCAATTATTTAGATGGTCAACGGCTGAAGGTTTAGCAAGAGGTACTATGGGTGAAGATGAGGAAAGTGTTTCATTAATGTTATCTGATTTAGCTGGTTTAACGAATCAAAACGATTTAGAGAGTATTCGTAATTTTTATAAAACAAACTTAGAACAAAAAACCCCTCAATCAGAAATGAAAATTAGGTTAGCTAACTTTTTAGATGGTTTTAATTTAGGTGCAAATGCAGAAATATTTATGAAATTGCTTATGACAAATTATGGAATTATATCAGCAACAGGTATTACTGGTGGTTTCATTGAAGCAAAAGATAAAGATTCATTTACTAAAGAGTCTATAGGTATGGACAATAATCAACATAGAAATTTAATTCAAGAAATACAAGAAAATCCATATTTGTTAGATTAATAAAAAAAAACTACACAATAATCATTAAATCAATTATATATAAATAACATAAAGATCATTTCGATCTTTTTTAAGGTTTCATTACATGGCTATTAATAACAACCAAAGTCCAGCGGACTTATTGGCTGCTGACACTCAATCAAGTGTCAAAGACCTTCAAGCTACGGCTGAAAAACCAGAACCAATAAAATTAGCATCTGCTTCTGGTTTAAAAGGCTTAACATCAACTATAAATAAAATAGTACAAGAAGGATCAGAGGGAGCAACTAAAACAAAAAAACAAGCTCTTGAAACTGAACCTAATGTTATAAAAGCTGAAGATGATTTTATCTTACCACAAGATCAAAAATTAATTGATGATATTGCTCAACAAGATATTAAGGCAAAAAGTTTAATATCTAGTGAAGATTACAAAATAAAATCATTTGAAACTTCAGATGATATTATAAAAAATTTAGAAGTATTATCACCAAATTTAAAATCACCTATTAATAAAGTTACTCAAAAAGAAACGGCACAAGGTGCTAATGCTGAGATGGCTAATATTCTCAACATGAGTAAAAAATGGAACAAAGATAATACTATCTTTACTGGCTCACAAGTAGTGGCAGCTAAAAATGCTATTATGGGATCTGCTGATAGTTTGAAAAAAATAGCTACAGCTATTAATGGTGGTGATAACAGTACGGCTACATTGTATTTATTTAGAGAACAATTAGCCAAACATACAGCTTTAGTACAGACTTTTAAAAGTGGTCGTGCCAATGTTGCTCGTGCATTAAATGCCTTTAAAATACCAAGTGATTACAAAGGTACTTTAAATGAATTTCAAGAATTAGTTTTAGATGAATTAGGTGGCTCACCAGCAGCTAAGTTGATGGCAGAACATATTTTAGATCCAAAACTTGGTGGCAATGTTCGTAAATTAAATGAATATGTAGATGGAGCATGGCACTCAAAAGCTAGAGACAATATTATGGAGCTGTATATAAACGGCATATTGTCTGGTCCACGAACTCAATTAAGAAATTTAATTGGAAACTTTTTTTATCAAGGTCTAGCAATACCTGAAACAGCCCTTGCTGCTAGTTTTAATGCTTTAGAAGCTGGTCTTAAAAAAGTTGGTAAAGAAATGCCAATTTCAAGAAATTTTAATTATTTTAATACACCAGCAGACGGAGTTACCTTTAAACAACTTTTTGCTAGAAGTTATAGCTATCGATATAGTGTCGGCAAAGCATGGAAAGCGGCTAATGCATCTATTAAGACCATTCCTGATGCCACTAAACTAGAAACAGCAACCTATAGAAGAGAAACAATTAGTGCGGCTAACTGGGGTAAAGATCCTAAGTCTTATGGTGGAGCTGGTATAGATTTACTTGGTAAAGTTATACGGATGCCTGGCACTGCTTTGATTTGGGGTGATGAATTTTTTAAAACTATAGCACGGTCTGCTGAAGAAGGACAAATGGCTGCTGCTTATGCAGAACAATTACAACGTCAAGGAATTACTAATATTGATGAAATAGCAGAAAAAACTACAGAGTATTTATATACTAATCCAGCTACTAAAAAAGCAGTTGATAAAGCAGTTTTAAACAAAGTTTTCCAAGATGAACTAGGTCCAGCTATGAAAAACGTATCAAGTTTTGTAAATAGTCAAAGATGGCTACGAGTTGTTATACCTTTTATTAGAACACCTACAAATATTTATAAGGCAGTTTATAATTATACAGCTGGAGCTGCAATTAAAGCTGGGCAAATACCAATAGAAACTTTGTTATCAATGACAGGTAAATATGAGCCTTCTGATTATATGAAAAAATTTAAAGGTGATTCTGCTTTTAGAAACAAAGAAATGGCTAAAATATCTATTGCTGGTATTGCTTTTGACCAAGCATCAAGCATGTATGATAACGGCACTTTAACAGGTCCATATCCAAGAGATATAGCTGAGCAAAACTTTTGGAAAGAAAATGACATACAACCCTATTCTTTTGTTTTTGGTACAAAAGGGGTGACGGATTTTACTAAACCTTATTTTGATGAATTAGGTAGACCACAACAAGGCTTAAAATTTGTTTCTTATGCTGGGATTGAGCCATTTGGATCATTCTTTGGTATAGCTGCAACAACTAAAACTTTAATGCAAAACCAAGACAATGAGCTAACCAGAGATAATATAGCTATAGCAGCAACATTTGCTACTATGGATTATTTTAAACAAGTTCCATTTCTTGAAGGTCTTGCAACTATCTATGAAACTGTTGGTCTTAGTTTTGGTGAAGAGCCAGGAGATCAAATAAAAGCTATTGAAAAAATAGTAAAACAGTATGCAACTACTTTAGTTCCTTACAGTGGTTTATTAAGAGGATTTGAAACAGCAACTTCACCTGAAAAAAATTATGTTGGACCAGATTTTACTCAAGATTTAGAAATCTATAAAAAAGATAAGGATGGCAATAACATTATAAAAAATGGTCAATATGTGCAAAATCCTAATTTTGGAAATGCTATAGATGGTCTTGGTAATACTTTAATGAACGATGCAGTTTTGTTTAAAAACACATTAGCTCAAAACTTACCAGGCTTTTCAAGTTCTTTAGCTCCCAAATATGGTTATAATTTTCAGCCAATAAAATTAAGTAATGGCATGGGCGGCTGGGGGCAAAAATCATATAATATGATTGTGCCGTTTACTTTTACAAAAGGTAAGGATTTAGAAGCACATGAATTAGAAGTAATGCGTCTAGGTACACCAGGCTATGACGGAAGAAAAAAAACGATTATGGGAATAAAATTTAATGATTCTCAATATAGTGTAATTCAACAACGAGCTGGTGAAATTACAGGTAAAGGCAGTAATCGTAGTTTAAAATTTGAACAAGCCTTAAAAAAATTAGTTTTAACTAATAGAGCTTATCTAAGAAGTGATGACAAAACTAAAAAAAATTTACTAGTAGATTTAAGAAATGAATATGTGGATCAAGCATTTGAAGATTTAGCAAAACGAGATCCAGAGTTTCAAAAAATATTAGCAGCAATAACGCAAAGACAAAAATTAATTAATAGAAATAAAATAGGATCATACCAATGACAATATCAACAACTATAATAAAAAACAGTTTCAGTGGAGATGGCTCAACTACGGCTTTTACTTACAGCTTTCCCATAAACTCAACCTCAGAGATCACGGTTATCATCAAAGCCTCAACTGGTGTAGAAACTGTTAAAACCATAACTACCCATTATACCGTAGCTGATGCTGGTGCTAATGGTGGCACAGTCACCTTTACTTCAGGCAATATCCCAGCTTCAGGTGAAACGATTTTATTATTTAGAAACACTACTAAAAATCAAGTGACTGACTTGATTGAAAACGATCCGTTCTTGGCTGAATCTTTGGAAGCCCAATTTGATAACTTGCAAATGCAAGTCCAAGAAGTGTCCGAAGCTGTAGACCGTTCATTCAAAGTAGCTAAAACTAATGCTATTACCACTAGTTCTATAACTACTAGTGCAGCAGATCGTGCTAATAAAATCTTATCATTCGATGCATCAGGTAATGTTGAAGCTACTGCATTTACTAACTTAGATACCTTAACTGAAATGACGGATGTTACTCTATCTAGTCCAGCTGATAACGAAGTGTTAGCATACGATAGTGGCACGGCTCATTTCATAAACCAAACTCCAGCCGAAGCAAGTCTAGTATCATTAACTGGTTCTGAAACTCTGACCAATAAAACTTTAACTTCCCCTGTCATCAACACTGGTGTTTCAGGTACAGCTATACTTGATGAAGATAATCTGGCATCTGACTCAGCTACTCAATTAGCAACTCAACAATCTATTAAGGCATACGTTGATGCTGTTACAACATCACTCAATGCACAAGACCTAGATGTATCTGATGGATCATCGGCTATTGCTATTGATTTAGATAGTGAAGTCTTAGGCATCTTAGGTGGCACTGGTTTAACTTCCGCAGCTTCAGGCAACAATGTTACTTTGACTGTAGATGCAGCTCAAACTGGAATCACATCTTTACTAGCAACTGATATTAAAATAGGTGAAGATGACCAAACTAAAGTTGATTTTGAAACTGCTGATACAATCAATTTCTATGCTGGTAATGAAAAACAATTAGTCTTAACTGATGGAGCATTAACTCCAGGTACTAATGCCATTGTTGATTTAGGTACAGATGCACTTGAATTTAAAGATGGCTACTTTGACGGTACATTAGAAGCTGATGCAATCACAATTGCTGGTACTGCACTTAATACCGTTATTGCTGGAGTGACAGTCACTAATGCAACTAATGCTGTAAACTCTACTCATGTATCTGTTGCAGACAATGAAAATACCAATGAAGAAAATTTAATAACATTTATAGAAGATGCTTCGGCTACTGGTAATGTGGGCTTAGAATCAGACGGAGACTTTGCATACAACCCAAGTACAGGTACAGTTTCAGCTACAATATTTAAAGGTAATATTGATGCAGTAGATGGAGATTTTGACGGTACATTAGAAGCTGATGCAATTACTGTTGGTGGTACTAACCTAACTGCTATCTATAGCCCTATTGCTGGTGGTTCTAATATTGTAACTACTGGAGCATTAAATTCAGGTTCAATCACTTCAGGCTTTGGCACTATTGATACAGGATCATCAACTATTACTACTACTGGAGTGATAAGTGGTGGTGGCTTTACTGCTGGTAATGCAGTCTTGGCAGAAGCTGAGCTAGAATTATTAGATGGTTTAACTGCTGGTACAGCAATAGCTAGTAAAGTAGTGACCACAGATGCAAGTAAAGATACTACAGGACAAAGAAATTTAACCATTACTGGTGAACTTGATGCTGCCACTTTAGATATTAGTGGAGCAATAGATGTTGCTGGTACAGCTAATTTAGATGTAGTGGATATAGACGGTGCTGTTGATATGGCAACTACACTTACACTTGCTGGTAATGCAGACTTTAATGGTGATTTAGATGTTGACGGTACTACTAACCTTGATGTCGTAGATATTGATGGTGCA
>Ga0209634_1001492_pt1 | contig 16952 bp, 16 predicted proteins | sample LinPmetageLP40_FD_184043 | JGI IMG/M metagenome (GOLD analysis project Ga0209634, IMG submission 184043) | Marine viral communities from the Pacific Ocean - LP-40 (SPAdes) (version 2) | ecosystem: Environmental > Aquatic > Marine > Oceanic | place: Pacific Ocean | collected 2010-08-26
CTTTCTTTAACGCGAATCCAGTAATAAAAAGCGTTTTATAGCTAATACCTATATGATAGAATCTATATACACAGCAATACTTAATAAGTTTTGTGAATGTAGAGGAAGTCGATTAAACAGGCTTTAGCAGTTGCTAGTCTGCTTGTCGTCACTCCTCCTACGCGACGAAAAAAAACTAGCATTGGAAAAAGTATGAGTAGTGGTAGAGGTAGACCCCGTAAGCCTACAGCGATTAAAAAGCTCACAGGTACATTTAGAAATGACCGAGCTTACCCAGGAGAGCCGCAGCTAGGAGTCTGCTTTCCCGATAAACCTGAGTGGTTGGATTCTGACCCTTTGTCGTCTCAGCTATTTGACCAAGTTAGCAAATATATGGTCGACATGAGTGTCAGCACATCAGTCGACGGATTGGCTATTTCGATGCTTGCTGATCAAGTTGCGTTGTATTTACGTTTGCGTGGTACGTTATTAGAAGATGGTGAGATGATCGAAAGCCCTAATAGCGCGGGAGAAATGATCATGAAAGCGCACCCTGCTATTGTTCCGATGAACCAAAGTTTTGTAAACATCACGCGCCTAATGCGTGAGTATGGACTGACGGCTAGTTCACGAAGTAGTCTCGCGACAAGAGACCAGCCTTCTGACATAAACTCGTTTGAAGATTTTTTAAAAGCTAACTAGGAGCCGGATATGCATAATGTTGAGCCAAGACCCATTCAAATCATCTGGCCTATCGCATTGGTTTTAGTAACCGCCGCTATTACGTGGGGCACTGTTCGAGCCGAGTCTGAGCAGACGGCTAGAAGTGTCGCCGACAATCGCTTAGATATACGGTCAGTGACAAACAAAACTGCGGACCTAGATAAGAACGTCGCGCTTAACGAACAATCGTTAATCCAAATACGTCAAAGTGTTGCTGAGATAAAACAAGACACTAAGACTATTTTGACAATGCTTAGCTCACAGAGCGTGGAGTGAACATGGGCATCTTAAATACAATATTAGGTAGCGGTGATGTTATTACTAAAGGACTTGGATTAATTGACTCACTTCACACCAGTGATACTGAGCTTATTGAAGCTAAGACAAAAGCCAAGACTGACTTACTCACTAGCTATGCTCCATTTAAAGTAGCTCAAAGATATTTAGCATTAATTTTCGGATTTACGTTTGTAGGGTCTTATTTAATGGTGTTGGTTTTGTTCTTTATGGGTAGAGACATAGCAGCCATTCAAGAAATTATATCTGCATTTAAGATTGATTGGATTATGCTGACAATTGTCGGTTTCTATTTTGGTGGGGGTGCCTTCGAAGGCATTGCAAACAAGAAGAATAAAAAGTGACAGATGATTCTGTCTGCGAATCCGCTTGGGACTACGCTGAAAAGTGTGTTTCTGGTGAAATAAGCGTGTGCAATAACGTCATTATGGCGTGTCGTCAGGCGCTTGATATGCGGCAAAGAAAAGACATTTACTTTGACAACAGTGCAGCCGCTCGGCCAATAAAATTCGCGTCATATATAAAACACCTAAAGGGACCACTTGCCGGCAAACCTATTCTGTTTGAGCCTTGGCAAATGTTTTTAATTACGCAATGTTACGGATGGCTTCGGAACGATGGGCAGAGACTACGTCGATCTGTTTACATTGAAGTACCACGAAAGTCAGGCAAGAGTACCTTGTGCAGTGTTCTTTCGCTCTACCATTTGATGGCAGACGGAGAGAGTTCTGCTGAAGTGTATTCAGCGGCTACATCTAGAGACCAAGCTCGTATTGTCTTTGGTGATGCCCAAGCAATGGCCCGTGCTTCTGCACATTTGAGTGTACATTTAAATGTACAAAGAAACTGTATTGCATACACGAAAGCCAATAGTAAATTTGAGCCGTTATCGGCAGACGCCGGTAGTCTTGAAGGACGGTCGCCCTCATTTGCTGTGGTCGATGAATTACACGTCCATAAAACACCAGAAGTCTATGATGTGCTCAACGTAGCAAGCGGTGCGCGTAGCCAACCTTTATTGTTTGTGATTTCCACATCCGGCGTGAACCGTGAGGGCGTATGCTACCAGGTGAGGGATTATGCCTTAAAGATTTTACAAAACCACGTCGATGACGATACGTTCTTTTCGATGATCTACGGTGTTGATGAGGGCGATGATTGGCGTGACCCGAAAGTACATAAAAAAGCTAACCCAAACTATGGTGTAAGTGTTCAGCCTGATGACTTGGAGCGTCTCTGTAAACAAGCAGAGGAGTCGCCATCAGCCGAAACAAATTTTAAGACTAAGCGTTTAAATATTTGGTGTTCTACTGACAGTGCCTGGATAAGCTCACACGCGTGGGACAGTTGTACTCAAGAGCGCCCTCCTCTCAGTTATTGGAAAGGTAAGCCGTGTTATATCGGTTTGGACCTTGCATCAGTAAATGATTTTGCGTGTGTCGCGTTGTTGTTCCAAGAAAAAGGCTTTATATACCCCTATGTCCAAAGCTATTTGCCCTTGGACACTATCACAAGCAAATCAGGCGCAATGGGTGGTCGTTATAAAGAATGGATGGATTCTGGTCAGATAATCGCTACTGATGGCAGTGTGACTGACCTTAAATATATTAAAGAAATGTTGTTACAAGCCTGTGAAGATTATCACGTAAAACAGATAGCTTTTGACCCCTATGGCGCTCATGAGTTAGTCGCTGACTTACTCGACCAAGGCTTGCCAATGGTTAAATTCCCACAAAACATCATGAACATGAGTGACCCATCAAAAGAGTTTGAGAAATCTATTTTAAGTAAAACACTCGCTCATGGTAGTGATTCAGTCTTAGGCTGGATGGTTAGTAACTGCGCGGTCTGGTCAGATGTTAATGACAATATAAAAGTAAAAAAAGACGGTAATCAATCAAACAAAATCGATGGTGTTATAGCTATCATCATGGCCTTGGGCAGAATGAAAGTTCATGCAGGGCTACAACCTTCACCCTACGAATTACGCGGTATACGCACCCTATAGGAGCACAGTCTATGGTTTGGCCCTTTACGACGAAGCCTACGGCAACCAAGTCTGCTTCATACTCACTTGATTCTCCCGGCTTGATGAATATGATCATGCGCGGTGAAACGCCCAGTTTAAATGCAGTCGGACCAGAGACAGCAATGCGTCTAAGTACGGTTTATGCTTGCGTTAAAATTCTTTCGGAGACAGTAAGCACGTTACCGTGTCACTTATTTAAGCTCTCGGATGACAGAAGCAGTAAATCTCATCTCTGGAATGATGTAATGCACGCCCTTGTGCAAAAGTCCCCCAACGATTGGCAGACAGCCCAAGAGTTTTGGCAACAGCAAATGGTTAACCTGTGCCTTAGAGGTAATAGTTATAGTTATATCGTAAGAGCTGGGTCTAGTGGTCGTATTGTGGCCATAAACCCCCTCCCCGTTGACGCTGTGAGCGTAAATGTGTACGCACAAAACCGAGTTGAGTATTCGGTTGCTGTGGGTGAGAACGGTGTGACTAGATCGGAGATTTTCCAAGCCGGTGAAATACTTCATTTTAAAACGATGAGCATGGATGGCATACGTGGGGTCTCCCCTATCAGCTATCAGGGTCATTTACTGGGTGGATCAATAGAAGCTAGAGACCATGCTAATAATGTGTTTGCCAATGGTAGTACACCACGCGGCGTGTTAATGGTCGATGGAACGCTCAGTGATGAAGCCTACACCAATCTAAAAGACAGTTGGGCAAGCAGTCATGCAGGAACTCAAAACGCTAATCGAGTGGCTTTGTTAGAAGCTGGTGTTAAGTTTGAGCCAATTTCAATGTCACCGGGTGACGTGCAGCTTCTTGAGACGCGCAGAATGAGCCGAGAAGAAATTTGCGGAATATTTAGAGTGCCACCGCATATGGTTGCAGACTTATCCCGAGCGACGTTCAGTAATATCTCTGAGCAAAGTATGGACTTTTATCGTTCAGCCATTAGCCCTTATCTCAAGACTTTTGAGAGTCGTCTTAACTACTCCTTTTTAGGGGACAGTACGAGAGAGTTTAAGTTTGATGTATCTGAGCTTATACGTGGTGACTTTGCTGGTGAAGTTGATGCTTACAAAAAGCTATTAGAAATTGGTGTTATGTCACCTAACGAAGTCCGCGCTCGTCTCGATATGAACCCACGCGATGGCGGTGATGACTTTGTGTCTGACTCCAACAATTTAACTTTCGGCGATGCTGACGAAGAAGAGTCACCGACACCCGAACAACCCCAAACAGAAGAAGAAATTAGCGAGGATTATGATGAACAAGGTATTTAAACTTGAAGGTGTAAAGATTTATGACACCGAAAATGATGAAAGAAAATTTACCGGTTATGCCTCTACGTTTGGTAACTTAGACCGCGTCGGTGATGTTGTTGACTCTGGTGCTTTCCAAAAAAGCCTGGGCTTGCATAAAAGCGATGGCACTATGCCCGCTATGCTTTTGCATCACGACCTTAAACGTCCGATAGGACGCTGGACTTCAATGACTGAAGACTCTAAAGGACTATCGGTCGAAGGTATTTTGACACAAGGTGTGCAGGACGCTGACGAAGCTTATGCGCTTCTCAAGTCAGGTGCTATCGCTAGTATGTCTATTGGCTACCGGGTAAAGGATGAAACCTATGACCCCAAAACCAAGTCAAACCATTTAAAAGAGATTGAGCTACACGAAGTTAGTCTCGTTACGATTCCCGCCAACCAATCTGCAATAGTTTCGGCTGTGAAAGATGCGGACGGCGAGTTAAACATTAGAGAACTAGAAATAGTCTTGCGTGATGCAGGGTTGTCTCGAAAAGAAGCCAAGACCGTCTTAGCTGCCGGTGCAAAAGCTTTGTTGTCTGATGAAACCCCCGAGTTAGTTGAAGAAGTGAAAAGTGAGCGTGATGCTGATTTGGAAGCTCGACAACTGCGACTCAGAGCGTTGATGGACACAATCCACAACATAAAATCTTAACCCAAATAGGAAACTCTCATGTCAGAGAAAGTACTAGATGACGTTCAAGCTGAAGTCAAAGATGTTGATCTTGAGTCTGTAGAAAAGGCAGTTGAAGAACTAGCCGAGCAGAACAAGTCAGTCGTAGCTGAAAACGAATCACTTAAATCAGAAGCTGAAGTAGCTACAAAAGAAATGGCAGAAGTAAAAGCAAATCTCGAAGAGATTATGGCAAAAAATGCTGCTCCCGCAATTATCACTTCCACTAAAGAGAACGATAGAATGGAAAGCAAAGACTTATTTAAAACCTTCCTACAAGAAGGCATGGACGGCCTCCGTCAAAAAGGCACTACCCTAAACATCAGCACTAACGACGAAGGTGGATACGCTCTACCAGAAGAGTTACGTCAAGAAATTATCAAGCTTGAGAAAGAAGTATCACCTTTACGTCAGGTATGTTCAGTAGCATCTGCTGCTACTACTGATGTTAAGCAGTTGGTTGGTATCGGTGACGCAGCATCGGGATGGGTAGGTGAAACTACTGCTCGTGGCGCTACTGGCTCACCAGAGCTTGCACAACGTACTGCCACCTTCGGTGAAGTATATGCTCGACCACAGGTCTATCAGCACATGCTTGAAGATGCGTTCTTCGGTGTAGAAGATTGGTTGACCGGTGAAGTTGCTCGTCAATTTGCTGAAGCTGAAGGCGATGCTTTCCTTTCTGGCAATGGCACCAACAAGCCAGTTGGAATCTTGAATGGTCTTACGCTGAACGCGGACGGCGCTGCTAACGACACTACTGGTGTCTATGAAGTGCTTAACTCTGGAACTAACAACGCTCTGGCTGCTAACGACGCTGGTACTGTTGAGTTCTTACGCTCTGTTGTACGTTCTGTCAAAACTGGCTACCTCGGTGGCTCTAAGTGGATGATGAACCGTGCTACGCATAATGCTCTTTTGAACCTAAAAGACGGCGACAGCAATTACTACATGCAACGTGACATCAGCAACGCTGGTTCAACTAGCTTGTTCGGATATGACATCGTTATTAACGAAGATTTGGCCGACGTTGATGCAGCAGCACACTCTGCTCCAATCATGTTTGGTGATTTCTCTCGTGCATTCCAGATTGTTGATCGAGTCGGTATTTCTATGCTACGTGACCCATACACTACTCCTGGTTCAGTTATGTTCTACACCCGTAAGCGTGTAGGTTCTATGGTGCTTGACGCCTCTGCATTGAAAATTGTTGGCGTTACTCACGCTTAATTAATACAGGTATTAACTGCCTTACTTTACAAAGGAGATCACTATGTCAGACCCAGTAACCTTAGCTGAAACGAGACTACATTTGCGTTTGGCTAGTGATCTCAGCAGTGATGAGAATGCTGAAATTACCCGAATGATTTCGGTAGCGACGGAGTATTGTGAAAATTTCTGTAACAGGTCATTTACCACAAAAACCCGTACTGCCGTTTTCGATGATTTTCCGGTTTCTTGGAACCGTAAAAATCTAGGACTTCATTTGCCCATGGGCAAAGTCAGCAGTATCACCAGTGTTGTGTACTACACCAATACTTTTGTTAGTACTACTTTGGCGGCGTCGAAGTATCGTCTAGTCGGCGCGTCTGATCGGGCACATCTCTATCCAGCAATGGGTGAAGTGTGGCCGTCGGATGTTGCTTCCGAACCCGAGCATATTGTCGTCACTTATGTGGTCGACGGAACAGCCAGTGTACCCACCTCTGTAAAACAGGCAATTCTTCTAGTTGTTGGAAGTCTTTATGAGTATCGCGAAGACGGCGTAATTGATAACGCTGGACTTGCTTTAGTTAAAGCTCCAAAAGGCGCTGACGATCTTCTCTCACCTTACCGATTACGCATAGCGTAAGGAGTTTATATGAGAAATGGATCACTTAGACACACAGCTACTTTTTATGAGCGGTCAGCTAGTCCTGACGCATATGGCGCTTTGGATCACACCTTTTCGGCTAACTCAACCACACGTAAATGTTCAATAAAACAAAGAACCTTTCGTGAGCGAAAAGAGAATGATCAACTGGTGTCACGTATTGAATTTGAGCTTCAGTTCCACTATGTCCCCTCTCTTGAGTTAATTAACCCAGGCGCTGAGATACAGGTGGCTGGTCGAAGGCTTGAAGTCATAAGTTCATCTGATCCTGACGGGAAACGTAAGCGGGTCGTAATATACGCGGAGGATGTAAGATGATTGATCAATCTCTTCGCTCATTACTTTTAGCCGATAGCACCATCACTGCGCTAATTGCATCTAACGGTGTGTACCCACAAAAGTTACCCCAAGACGTTGCAAAACCATGTGTTGTTTATAGGGTTTTTGACGGTATGCCTGACTTAGTGGCCGGCGGTTCGTCGGCACTGACAAAGTATACGGTCGATTTTACTATTTACAGTGAGACCTATTCTGGTATGCGAGATATTACTAGAGCGTTAGTTAATAGGTTACATGGACTTAGCGATGACACGTATGTGGACCTCATTAAAGGATGTCGAGTACATAACACTTTTAACGATTTTGAAGAAACACTAAACCTTTATTCAGCAACAATTGATTGCACTTTAACATGCAAGGAGAATTAAAATGGGAGCAATTACTGCACCTTTCACTGGGCAAGAAACCCAGCTTTATGCTGCTGCGGCTGCTTTAAGTTTATCTAGCGCATCAGCAGCGACACTTGTTGGAGAGGTCCAAAACCTCGGCGACATGGAGCTTTCTGCTAACGTAATTGAAGTTAGTACATATGGTTCAGCTTATAAGCAAAAACTTGTTGGACAGAAAGACTCTGGCACACTGGATATTACTCTTAATTGGGTTCCAGATGCTACGGTCCAATCTGAGCAAGCACTACTACAAACGTCTTATCAAACCGGTGCGAAGGTACACTTCGCGATTATTTGGAATGACGGCGCAAACCAAGCAGGATGTACCTTTAGCGGGTATGTTCAATCTTACGGAATCTCGCAACCACTTGAAGATGTAGTGACGGTTAACGTCTCTATAAACATCGACGGTGCTGTGGTTCTGGATACAGACGGTACGTTATAACCCCTTTGAGGCACCCATTACGGGTGTCTCTTTTTTTTCCTTGGAGGAAGTATGTTACTTAACAAAGATAGTATTTTAGCAGCATCAGATTTTGTATACGTTGACCATGAAGTGCCTGAGTGGGAAGGAACTGTACGCTTACGAGGCTTGTCAGCCGCCGAGCGTGATGAGTTTGAAGCAACACTAGGTGTGAGCCAAGACCTGACAAACATGCGGGCTAGGCTTGTTGTGAGTTGTATGGTCGATGAAAACGGTCAGCGTATCTTTAAAAACTCAGAAGCAAAAGCTTTGGGTGAGAAGAACGCCACGGTGATCAATCGTTTGTTTGAGGAAGTCCGCAAACTCAGCGGTATGGCTGACGAAGATTTAGGAATCGCAGAGGGAAACTAACGTGCCCAGTCAGACGATTCAAGTTTCGCCTGGCGCTAGAATTGGGCATGACAGTACGTCAGCTTGAAACACAAATGGAAGCCCGTGAGCTTCAAGAGTGGATGGCTTTTTTTGCGATGGAACCTTGGGGCGCTGTTCGAGCAGATTACCGCTCTGGGGTTGTTGCAGCGACGCTTGTGAATGTGAATGGTGGTAAAAAAGGCAAGAAACCAGCCCAAGCTGATGACTTCTTTAACTTATACACAAAGCACAGCAATCGCAAGCAGACCAACCAACAACAGATATCAATAATGAAAAAGATTGCGGCGGTACAAAATGGCTAAAGACTTTAAAGTAGTACGGCGAAAACACGGTCTCTATAACGAGTTCGAGGTAAAAGGTCTGGATATGCTTGACCGTGAGCTTGAGAGGATGGGTAAAGAGTTAGCCAGTGAGTTAGGTAAACAGGCTGTTGAAAAAGCTCTGAGGCCCGTCCAAAGTCGAGTGAAATCAAACATAGCCGGAGCCGGCTTTAAAGGCACTGGAGCTTTGCGCGACTCAGTAAGAACGACGGTGTATCTATCCAAAAAACCCCGAGGTATACGCGGCGAGGTCCGAGTCGGTACTGATCGTCGTGGTAAGTACAAAAAGAGTGGTAAACGAAAAGCTCACTACGCTCTTCAACTTGAGTATGGAACAAGTGACAAAAACCCCTTTGGCGCACAGCCAGAACGACCATTTATGCGCCCTGCGTTTGATGGTCACGAAAGAAGTATGGCTAGAAGCGCGAAAAACGCATTACAAACCACAATTCTAAGATGGAAACTACGCGACATTAAATAGGTAATTATAATGGCTACATCAGTCCTAAGAACACTTGCACTACGCTTACGGTTGAACTCTGCTCAGTTCCAAAAAGACATTGGTAAAGTTGATCGCAGAATGAAGAAACTAAGCGGCTCAATGAAGCGTAGCGCAAACATGTTTAACAGCCAGCTCGGTGCACTAGGAGCGACATTTGCGACGGGCTTTGGTTTGGGTGAACTGAAAAATGCCGCCGACACGATGGTCAACCTACGCAACAAGATGAACGCGACGTTTGAGACGTCTCAAGAAGTTGCCCAGGGTATGCTTGATATTAAACGAGTCGCCCGAGAGTCACGTTCTGATTTAGACTCTGTTGGTACGCTCTATCAACGAATCGCAGTAAGTACGAAAAACATGGGCGCATCTCAAGAAGAAGTCGCAGCCATTACCCAAGTAGTCAGTAACTCGTTCCTTTTGTCTGGTACAACAGCAAGTGAAGCGGCCAACTCCGCTCGTCAGTTTGCCCAGGGTTTAGCCTCGGGTGCTTTACGGGGTGACGAATTCCGTTCCGTGTCAGAGAACAACGTAGTGCTTACAAGAATGTTGGCAGATGGTTTGAACAAAACTGTTGGTGAGCTACGCGAGTTCTCACACGCCGGTGGTTTAACAGCCGAGGTAATGCTACCAATATTGATGAATAATTTAGGTAAGACTACCGACCAAGTTACTAATATGCGCTTAAACATTGGCCAAGCAACCATCTTATTTAAGAATAATTTTACTGAGATGGTCGACAGAGTAAACAGCGTATTTCTTGTCACAGATAAGACTGCTCTAGTAATCAATAAGCTTAGTGAGAACATGCATATTCTGACGTTAGGCGCAGCGGCACTTGCTACGATTTTAATGACAAGAGTTGTGATTGGAATGACGGCATGGCTTGCGCTTACTGTTGCTAATGCCTTTACTATGACGGCTAGTTTAATACCCGCATTTATCGGTGTAATGACCGTAATGGGCCATTTTGCTAGTGCGGTAATTGGTAACTTTATGATTAAATATGGTGCGATGATCGCAATGATTGCGTTAAATCCATTTACTCTTACAGTTGCCGCTGTTGTCGCGCTCGGCGCAGCGTTTGTTTATTTAGAGCAACAGTTTAAGTTTGTGGACAAAATAAAGAAGGGTCTTGCTCGGTTTGGTGACTTAGGCGCGGCTGTTTTTGATAATATGAAAGTCGGCTTTGCTAGAACAATAACTCAATCTAAACTTTTCTTTTCAAACCTTAGAGACGACGCCGCAGCCTTTTTTAGAATAGTTGGCTTAAGTGATCTTGCAGACAAAACAAGTAGCGGCGGTAATACAGCAAAGCTTAAAAAAGAGCTGGCTACTTTAGATAAAACTGCCCTTGTAATTAGAGCTAGAATACAAAAAGCCGCAGACAACATAAATACTATTACGGTTGACCCTAATAAGCCTGGCGCATTCACCAGCATAATTGAATCAGCTACATCATCAATAAAAGATTTATTTAAATCAGACTCTCCAGAAGAAGGCGGTATGTTTGGTGGGATGGTTGAAGGCTTTAGTGCTGGTGTTGATGGTATTTTAGAAAAGATCATGGCGTCCAACCCTACCTTGGCAAAGTTCTGGGCTACGCTTAAAGGCGAAAATGATCCAGACGCTGCGGCGGCCGAAGGCGGCGGTGACACCGCTATGGCTGACATGAGCTGGGCTGATCGTTGGATTGCCGCGATTGAGCGTATAAAAGAAACATTCAAGGGGATGGGAGACTCTGCGCGTCTTACCGTAAAAGGTATGATTGAGCAGTATGATACGTTTGAAGAAGTACTTAATAAAGGGCTAAAAAACCTAAAAAAGAACTCTCATATCCGCAAAGGCATCATGATGAGAGAAGCGTTAATAGCCGGTAAAAAAGCAGTGTTAGATGCATACGCTACGGGCGGTCCGTTCCCGTTTAATTTAGGCGCTGCTGCACTAGTTGCGGCTAACACAGCCTTAGTTATGCGTGATATTATGAAGGGCCAGGCGCACGACGGTATGGACTCACTACCAAGTACTGGTACTTACATGTTAGAGCGCGGTGAGCGTGTAGTCAGTAGCCGAGCTAACCGTGATTTAACTGAGTTTTTAGCGACCAATGGTAAAGGTGGATCAAGTGGTAGCACTCAACCCATTACTCTACAAGTAAATGGCATTAGCGACCCCGATATGGTGGTAAATGCCCTAGCATCTAGACGCGGAGAACTTGAAGCAATGATGCGTTCTATAGCATCGGAAAACACAAGACACTCACCATTTTAAGGAGTTCAGATGATAACTATACCGTCGTCAATTAGTACCGCGCTTGCGTCTAGTAATTACAGGGTTGCACTCCTAGCGGATTTACCCGGAACAGGAATGCAAGTAACCGACAACCACCGCCCTATTACTTTCGGTGGTGTTACTTATGCGGCGACGGATGGTTTGTTACTAAAGACGTCAAACGTCAACAGGACAACTTCTATCGAAACTAACAGCTACAACATTACCTTTGCGGGTGCCGATAAGAGTGCCTACACACAGTACTACGACAACGTGCATGTCGGTAAATCTGCTACTTTGTACTTAGCTTTTTTAGACGATGATTATGAGTTGATTGACTCCACTTCAGTTATTGAAATGTACACCGGAATAATAGATACCTGGTCGTTGACCGAATCAGGGACTACGTCAGATTTTTCAATAAAAATGACTAACCACTGGTCAACATTTGAGTTAGTAAATGGTCGCTTTACTAACGCTTCAAGCCAAGAAGAAATATACGCGGGCGACAAAATTTTTGAGTTTTCTACTCAAGACAAATTACCTTTAAAGTGGGGGTCATAAAATGATCTGGCCAATTATTGCCGCTATCATCGCGGTCGCGACATCAGCAGCATCATACATGCAAGCAAAAAAAGCTCAAAAACTCGCGGCTAAACAAGCCGAAGAGATGGCGGCTGTGCAAATCTCTGGACATAACAATAACCGGTCTCTGTACACCGTTTACGGCAAAGCGTTAGTAGGATCAACTGTTGTTTGGAAAAAACTATCAGGCAAACGTGTCCAATTGCCATTGACAAATTTTATTGTTAAATCAGCCGCAACAGGTACTGATTTGACCAGCCAAGATACTGATACACCAAAGCGTTATCTTTACCGCGCAGTGACGCTGTGTAACGGTCCAGTTGAAGATGTAACTAAGGTGCTTGTTGATGGTGAAAGTTATTTGTCAGCAAGATTTACGCAGGGACACCGTAGACATTTTGGTACTGCAATTTCAAAAGGTCCCGTTACGGGACTTCATTACAGTCGACTTGTAAATTATTCTTCTTACGATTTTGCACAATGGGATTCAACAAAGCTAGGTAAAGGCGTTGCGTATGCAATGGAGCGGCTCTACCTGGACAAAGATAACCCCGCTTTCCAAGGGGAACCTTCTACGCAATATGTCGTAAAAGGACGACTACTCTACGACCCACGACTTGACACGACAGTGACGGGCGGCAGCGGTAGCCATCGTTCAAACAATAGCGCAACTTGGGCATATTCCGACAATCCTGTACTAGCGTTATTAGATTACACAACAAACTCTGAGTATGGGCGCGGTTTGGCTTACACAAACATTGACTTAGCCTCGGTCATCGTCTGTGCTAACGCTTGTGATGTGTTGGTGGATATACCAGACCGTCTTGTTAATGAGGGGTCCACTACTGTAATTATCTGGATCAATGGTGAAGCCGTACCCGTTTTAGCAGATGATTATTATGATATTTACCGAGAAGAGCAAGACACATCAACAAACAAACAAAAAAGATACCGCATAAACACGGCAATTGACGGTTCAAAGGAATTGCTTGATAACATCCAACAAATACTAAACGTATTTAAAGGTAACTTCGTTTACGTTAACGGCAAATACAAAGTTACTATGGCCGACGTCGCCAGCCCAGTTTTGACTATTACAGATGATGACATTGAGGGTGGGCTAACCATAAGTGACGGTGATCGTTCACAGCGGATGAACCGAGCGACTATTAAGTTTACAAACGAAAACAAAGACTACAAAACGGATCAAGTTTCTTGGCCGGAAATTGGCACAACAGAATACAACGCGTACCTTGCTGAAGATCAAAATGAAAAACTACATCGGACATTTACAATTGACGGCTGTACTGATTTTTACCAAGCCGAAGATACCGCTGAATTTATTGTAAGAGACGGACGTTCCGGGCTAACCGTAGGTGGTACTTTTGGTTCTCGTGCTCTGGCATTAGAGCCTGGCGACGTTGTTGCGCTCACCTACGATTCTGCAAGTTACTCTGGTAAGTATTTTAGAGTTCAGACTGTTGCACTAAATATTCAGACAATGAACGTGAGCCTTACTCTGCGAGAGTATGATTCGTCTGTTTATACTTGGAACGCAAATAAAGGTAACGAGCCACTGGGCTTTAGTTGGCATGAAGAGCCTGTTAATTTGTCACCTACCTCCCCTTCTATCGGCACAATAACTACCACTGTGCACGACCAAGCTGATAATACTGCTGTCATTGTAATGACGGTTCCTTTTAGTGGTGTACCGGCTGAAGCGCATAGGGTTGAAGTAAGCACCTCTGTACAAAATGAAGACAAATACACAACCGTAAATGTTTCGGATTTACCAACTGAAACATCAGCAGCTATTACACTAGGTCGTGGTGGTGTAACTTACGACATAAGAGTTCGTTACATTATTGTAGACGCCAACGGTACACATTTACCAAGCGCGTATGTTAGAAGTACACACGCTGTTGCAGCTTTGGCTTCTGTTATAGGCACAAAAGTTGATGGGATGGATGAGGGCGCGACAGCGACTGTAATTTATCGACAAGATGAGCCACCTGCGGGAACAAATCATAACGCGGGCGATCAGTGGTTCGATACAAATGAAGGAAATAAAGCTTATGTTTGGTCGGGTACAAACTGGGTTTCAGTACAAGACGACCTTATCGTTGGCGCGGTTCAGCCAGGCGACACAAACGTAAATTTAGGTGTTAGGGTTGGGTCCGGCTCTAGCGTATTTACAATTGATAGTTCTGGGGTTTACTTAGGCAGCGAAAACTTTAGTGCCGCACCTTTTAAAGTGTCACCGGATGGAGCAGCAACAGCTACTAAACTTACTATCTCTGGAACAACACCAACTATTTCTATTGGTACAGATACTTCTGACACAGTCACACTAAGTACTGCATCTGATCACCGCATGTGGGTAGGTAGTTCTACGCCTGAATCATCTAAGTTTAAAATACACAAAGATGGCACGCTCACAGCCAAGGGTATGCATCTCTTGGACGGTAGCGCCAGTGCCTATTTTGGCGCGGATGGTTTTACTGACTTGGCTTACTCCCAAATAGCGACAAACACTCAAACAAGAGTCAATGTTTTCCAAACTAGCGGTAATTATAATTTAACAGGTACAGGGCTAAATGCGTTAAAGGTAAATTTAACAACGAGCTCATCGCTTACAATTACTGCAAAAGCTTCAAACTTATTTTCTGGATTATCTACTGGTTCAGTTATAGGCGGTCTATCACAATCTGAAACTCACGCTATAAGCCAAATACCTGATAATTTTACTTTAGCGTTACAAAAATCAACATCATCTCCAACATTCGGATTTAGCGATTTAGTAACACAAACATTTACAAAAGTAACAAGCGGCAGCACTTCAACAACGACTTACTTAGTAGAGTCAACCGCCTACGTGCCTCCAGGTACAACAACGACTGCGACCCCAGCACAAGTAAACATAACTAATTATGCGAGTGTTAGTAATTTAAACGTAGATGGTGATCGTGTGCTTGAAAACACATCCACCTACGCACCTGGGGCGGTATACTTTAGAGTTCTACTGTCAACAACAGACACAAGTTACGACACAAACTTAAACAATGTATTTAGCAACTGGCCTCGTACTTTGTCTATAAAAGATAACGGAGCAACTGGTTTTACTGTTATTAATGACGACCCAAATAACCGAGAGATTACACAAGCGGCTGGTTCAGGCGATATAACTAGTGTAGTGGCCGGAACTAACCTAAACGGTGGCGCTGTAAGCGGTGTAGCTACGTTAAACCTGGATAGCACCATTACAGGCAATCATACCTTTAGCAATAATTTAATTATTAGTGGCGATCTTACTGTACAAGGAACAACAACAACTGTTGATACTGATGATTTAAATGTAAAAGATAAGAACATTACGTTAAATTATTCAACTGGAGATTCATCAGCTACTGCTAACGGTGCAGGAATAACCATTCAGGATGCGGTCAGTTCTACAGCTAACGCCACTATTCTATGGGACTCAACTAACGACAAGTTTGATTTCAGTCACAAGTTAACTACACCCAGTTTAGATGTAGGTGGCGCAATAGAATTTAACTCTTTATCTGGCACTGGCTCAGTATCTATTACTGACATACTAGACCAAGATGATATGTCTAGTAACAGCGCGACAGCATTGGCAACTCAGCAGTCTATTAAAGCCTATGTTCTTGCAAACGTAAATTCAGGTTCTTTCTTACCTCTTAGCGGTGGAACGCTTACAGGCACTCTTGATAGCAATAGTAATATTGAAACAACCCTTGATATGAAAGCAAGGATACTTTACAGCAGTGCTACCAATAACACTTATCTTGATCTTGGTTCTGACAGTGTTTCGGCAGATTTAAATGCGTCTGGCGCGGTAAATCTTTTAATTGGCGGTGCAGGAATATTCCAAGCTCGGTCTACTGGAGCGTTAATAATGTCTGGTAGTTTAATGATGGGTTCTAGCCTCACAGAAATTATTAGTGCGGCTAAAAATATTGCTAACATAGGAACCATTACTAACGATAGCACTGTCGTAAGCAAGAATTTAGTTACAGGATTAAATAACGGAACTTTCAGCAGTGTTAAAACTATTGGCGCGTTGCATATTGCCAATCTTGCAGGGTCAAGCGGTGCGGCTAGGCAGACAGGAATAACCTTCCAAGGTAATAGCGCGACTGAGGCGCAAGCAGGAATATATGTTACAAATGATAATAGCACTGGAACGCACATGGCGTTTGCAACCACTAATAGTTACAGCACTGGCCCTCAGTTTGGTTTAACTATTAGCAATTTTGGCGTGGTCAATATACCTAGAAACGCGCTTCAATTTGGTGGCAACACAGCAATAGATGCTAACCGTAACTTGACTGTCGGAACGATTGATTCAGGGGCTATAACAAGTACAGCCTCTAACTCCTATTTTCGCCACGCTAATAATGCAGGAATACAGATACAAACAACGGCACAAGGCTTGGGTGGTAGTGATGGTGTAAGAGTAGGATTAAATGCGGTTCATGCTTTTGTGTGGAACTATGAGGCATTACCTTTAGCTTTTGCGACAAGCGGTGCAGAGCGCCTTTCTATTGGTGCAACTGGTTTATTTGATTTTAAAACAAACAACCTAACTAACATCGGCACAATCTCTAGTGGGGCTATTACATCTAGTGGGGTGATATATGGAACTGAATTTGACCTTCCAAGCGGAGGGATGCTTGATTGGGCTAACGGAGATGCAAGAATTGTTGAGGGTTTAGTTAATAACTACTCTCTATCTTTTCAAACTTATGATGGTTCAACTGCATCAACTGCTTTAAGGCTAGATGGAAATAATGCGGC
>Ga0209634_1001493_pt1 | contig 16952 bp, 18 predicted proteins | sample LinPmetageLP40_FD_184043 | JGI IMG/M metagenome (GOLD analysis project Ga0209634, IMG submission 184043) | Marine viral communities from the Pacific Ocean - LP-40 (SPAdes) (version 2) | ecosystem: Environmental > Aquatic > Marine > Oceanic | place: Pacific Ocean | collected 2010-08-26
CATCTTTGTGATGTCTTTCAGCATCATAGTGTGCGTCTTTCTTCAACTTCTCAATTTGTGAGTAGTCGTCCTCAGCCGAGTCACCATAATAGTTTCCGTCATCTTCTCCGATTTCAATTTCATAAACTACTTCGTCACCTTCGTTAGATTCTTCGTAATCTTTGTGGGATTTTGAATCGTCACCCTTCTTACCTCCGTATTCTTCATTTGATTCTTCATAATCCTTGTGAGATTTTGAATCATCGCCTTTCTTACCTCCGTATTCTTCGTTAGATTCCTCATAATCCTTGTGGGATTTTGAATCATCGCCTTTCTTACCTCCGTATTCTTCGTTAGATTCCTCATAATCCTTGTGGGACTTAGAGTCGTCTCCTTTCTTACCTCCGTATTCTTCGTTAGATTCTTCGTAGTCTTTATGAGACTTAGAGTCGTCACCTTTCTTACCTCCGAATTCCTCCATTTGAATTTGATATTCAACATCAGCCTCTTCGTCTTTAAGTGTGATTTCATCACCGTCTTGTGTTACAACGATTCCGTCTTCTTCACCCATAGCCTTGAAGACCTTAAGGATTTCTTCGTCAGATGCACCTGTAAGGTCGAGTGGTAAAAGAATTTCTTCTTCATCATCCACTTCTAACTCATCACCTGGTAAATCCATCATAAGCATTTCATCAGAATCAATTTCAATATCATCTTCATCCTCATCGGATTCGTCTTCAATTTCCATATCATCATCTAGTTCCATGTCGTCTTCAATGTCAAGTTCGTCTTGTTCTTTTGTTTCGTGTTTTACACCTTTTTCAATTTTTTGACTTTCCATTGCTTCAACAGACACTTCGTCTTCAATCTCATCTTCATTTAGAGATTCTTTTACTAATTCACTGATTTCTTCCTTCATAGTAGAAGCAAGTATTCCTTTTGCATTCTCCGTAACGGCTTCCTTCAAATTTTCCATTTGTAGTAGCGCTTCTTCAACTAAGTTTTGTTTTTTTTGTGCCATTTTAGTTTTTTTTTGCAAAATGTTTATTTATAACTTTATAATAAATATACAGAAATTAAAAAAAAATCGTTTTATAAAACAATAGGCAAAAAAAAATCGGGGTTTATCCCGATTTTAATTTTATAATATGTATGTGAAGTATTACTCGATTACTTCATCAATTTTACTTTCGACACATGCAGATATTCTCCAATCATGAGTGAATCCTTCAAACGCTTTAGTAACTTTCGCCTCAACATCTGTTACATTAAACCCTTTAACTAATTTTTCTTCTCTGATTTTTTTAACTTTACCTGAATGCTCGTCTGGCATATCATACTGAATTTTTGCTACAAAATACTTTTCTTCCATTTTATTTTTTTTTCTTAGTTTTAATTAATATCCTAAATAATCGGTTAATTTTTTCATTAAGTCAAGTGATTTGTCTAAACCTTTTTCAGATTCACTACCACCACTTCTTTGTTTTGTCTCTTCTTCAATGTTCTCATCATACTTCATTCTATCGTCTTGATTAAGGAATAAGTAAGCTCCTGGTGTTGATGGGGAAGATACTAAATCAAAACAAATTAACTCAAAATCTTCCTGTACTTCATTTCTATCACCTTTTTTAACTAATGAACCTACACCACGAGAAGATACCCCCATAGTAACCCCTTGTCTCATAAGGTTAGCCGCTTGGTCTCCTGGGCACGATACAACACCTGTTTTATGAAAACCTGGTGATGTTAATAATTTTATTTTACCCATTAGAACATTACCTTCCCACCACATATCACTTATTAAGTGTGATACACGGTCTAAGTCGATAAGTGACGATTCAGGGTGATTAAGTTCTGATATCGATAATCCCTTCTTTATCGCTTCTTGGTATTTTTCACCCTCTCTCCTTAATATTGATTCAGGATATATTCTACCGTTTCTATTTGGTGTGTCGTATTTTTGTAATACTGCGTAAAACTCAAAAGGTTTAGAATGGTCTAATTGACCATATGATTCTTTTATAATATCGGCGTTACGTTTATCGTTTGGGTTTATAAAACCGGCATCCCACTCAATTAAAATCCCTTTACCCGTATCATTTGGTCCTAATATTTTCATATCTTTTATTTTATAAATATGCTACGTTTAGTATTCCATCGAGATAAAAACGTCCCATTCACTTATTCTAATTGGAGTTACTCTTAATAACTGATTTATTTTGTCACTAATAAATACCTTATATTCTACCGTTAAAGCAGCATCATCAGCTTCTCCATTGAAAAAAATATAGTTATTTGTAAACTCAGTAACGTCTTGCCCATTATATATTACTTTACCAATATTGACCTTAACGCCTATATCCTCATCTTCAATACTACCTTCCAGCATAATACTTTTCGGCTCGATAAAAGAATCCTTAAACCCAAATTCGTATATAAATTTTTTAGGGTCTATAAGATTATTAAGATTATCTACAAGTGTATTTGCTTCAAATAATCTTAATAATTGACTTTCATTAATGACGACTTTCATTTAGTTGTTTTAACTATAAATAGATTAAACAGACTGTTTTTTAGTTTTATGTAGTATAAAATATTTTGATTTCATTAATGGATAACCATATAATGTATTAACTATTTGTTTTATTCTATCTCTAAGTATTAATGATTTAAAATCGATTTGTTCTTTTACGAATAAAGTTACCTCTAAATTCATAAAACTTCTTTTACCTAATTGTATACCGCTACTTCTTAAATCTAAATCTACAATATTATGTTTCTCAAATATTAATGGGTCTACTGATTCTAATAAGTGATGTTTAATATCCCTCTCTAACATACCTGTAGTTCTAACCCAACTATTAGCTGTCATTGTTGGTTCCACCCAACTCTGTATAAGAATATAAACTGATTTTAATTTTTTTGCATCTACCGTACCATAACTACATTTTGCGTTTTCGTATCCCGTAAGTTGGGATGTTTTTCCTTTTTTCATATAAATTCATAATGTCTAACGTTTATTTGTTCTATAAAAATATAACCATAAAAAGTACAATTGTCAAAATATTGATAAGTTGTTTATATTTATTATAATAAGTAATATATGTTAATAATAGAAGTAGGAAAAAAAGAAAATATCGAAAGAGTCTTAAAAAGATATAAGAATAAAGTTTATAAGACTAAACAGTTGAATAGGATTCGTGAGGAAAAAGAGTTTACCAAGAAATCAACGAAGAGACGAAAACAAAAACAAAAGGCCATTTATATCCAAAAAATAAAGGATTCAGAAATCTGAACCCTTTTTTATTTTACTTATATATTTTTTAAATTATAACCCTTGTTCTAATTGTTTCAATTTATAAAGCGATGTTAATGAATTTTCGGATTCATTAATCCTATTAATTGTTTGATTAATCGTTTCATTCAATTCTTCGTCAGTTGATTTATTAATTTTTTCAGTTAGTTTCTCCAATACAATACTTCTAGAGTTTTTTATTTCTTTTACTAATTCAGTTTTAGAAAGCGATAAAAGGTTCTTTAATTCTTTCTTTTCCTCTTCACTAATATCTCCATATTCTCTATTAAAAGTATTTGTCGCAATTTTTAACATAGAACTTAAAGGAATATTAACAGACTCAGTGACTTTAGTCGATTCTTTATTCTCACCCAATAATTTCTTTATATTATTCTTACATTCTAAAACTTGTTCTAAATTTCTGACTGAGTTACTATAAACAACCATATCTATATCAGTATAGTTATTTTCTGTATTATTTTTTAATCCTTCAGAAACCCACATATTAATTTCTTTTACTTTATCGGATTCTTTAGTTAATGTATCTTTTATTGTTTCAATACATTCATTTACGTAGTCATCAACAATTTCCTTAGATAATCCCTTTTTCTTAGAAAGTTCATCGTAAAGAAAATATGTTTCAGCAAGTTTCTCATTATTAATCACATGATTTTTAAATGACTTCATATTGGTTTTAAATGAATTTTTACCGTATGACTTAGTCATTAAAGATTCTATATTTGATTTTATTTGTCCGAATTTATTCATAACCTTTTTTATTATAAATATTAGTCTTTTAGTAATGTTCTTAGTTCATCTTCAATTTTACCTAAAGAAGCCCTCCCTTTTGATAAATCAATTTCAGATATGCCGTTAATCATGTCGTTTTCTAATATCATGTTTAAATCTTTTTCTGAAGTACTTTCAGGTGTAACCTCACTTGCACTATCACCACTATCACCTAAGTCGCCACCTAAGTCGCCACCTAAGTCACCACCTAAGTCACCACCACCAAAATCACCTCCACCACCGAATCCAGTATCAGAAGGTTCTGTAACTTCACCTTCAGGTGCACCACCTTCGCCAGGTTTATCACCATATAATTTATCGATGTTAGCGAATATACCTGTTTTACTAATCGTTTCAGAAGTTTTTTCAAGTTCCGCCCCAACAGCTTTTTCAATTCTTTGTTGTTGTAAATCTAATTTAATTTCTTCATCCGAAAAACCAAGAATATGTTTCTTAGCCCAAGAAGATGAAACGGGTTGTATACCATTACCTGGGTCAGAAACCGCATCACGGTAAAGGGCTACTTTTTGTTGAAATTGTTCAACTTTAAGTAAGTCAGCTTGTGTTGATGGGTTAGTAAGTCCTAATGTAAAGTTGTTTAATTCATCTTCAAACCCTAATAAATATAAGTGTATTATAGCAATTTTATTTAACTCTTGAATCATAGATTTTTGAATTCTATTAATTGTACGAGCAAATCTTATATCCTGTAATGCTAAATTTTTACCGTCACCCACGACTTCCTCAAAACCTAAAAACGCCTTAGGAACTCTAAGTGCGGTTAATAATTTTTTCTGTATATATTCGATATCGGCAATTTCCGATAAATTTTGTGCACCTGGTAAAGTATCTATTGGGTTCGGTGCGTTAGCGTCTCTAACAGGTATAAAGTAATCTTGGTCAACCGCCATTTGATTATATCTTAAATCAACATTTCCGTTATTAGAGTCCACAATTTGGTCTCTTTTAAATTTGTTAGCGACTCGTTGTACATAAGGTTCGACATCTTTGTCGTCCATATTACCAACAAATACTTTAAAAACTCGTCTTTCAGGTGCTCTTGATGTTCTATAAACTAACATAGCGTCTTCAGATAAAATAAGTTGTTTCCAAATTCTTCTTGCTTTTTCTAACATAGAAGTACCATAAGGTAATTTACGGTCATCACCTAATAATCTAAAATGGGCCATTTCCCATGTGTTAAGTACCATGTCTTTATTTTGCCATAAGAACTTAAGTGCGTCATTGTCTGTATCCGAACTGTTTTTTTCGGGTTTCATTTTCATTCCTCGTTCCTGACGAGTAATTTCAATGTTAGGTAATTGTTGTACACCTACCACTCCCTTTTCAGGGTCTAATTTCAGATAAACAAAATTATCCCCATACTTACAAGTATTTCTTGTCCACATAGGTAGGTTAGTACTAATGTCGAGTCTATTGTTAAATAAATCACCAAGTACTGACTTAATTCGTTTACTCTCTGAGTAAATTTGTAATATATGTCCATCTTCGTTTGCTGTTGTTGATTCTTCACCGTATATATCTAACGCCGCAGATATTTCAGGAGTATATTCCATACTCTCATAATCATAAAAGGACGCTAATCTAGTTGGTTCATAATATACCGCTTGAGTATATAAATTATTTTCTACCTTTTGCCATTGTTGACCTAGATATAGTGTTTGTTGGGCTTGAAGTTTTTCTCTCTCATACTCTTTCTTATCAGGAGTCTTTAAGAGTTCTTTCTTATCGAACTTAAATGTAGGCGCCTGCTGGTCAAGGGTTGAGTCGGGACCGAAGACCTTAGTAAGTCGTTGCCATATAGTATAATTTTCTGCCATACTTCTTTTTTAGATAAATAGTAACATTATTTGAATTAAACTAAACATTTAAAACTTTCCAAATAACCAAGAATTATCTTGATAGTCCTGTTTAGTTGCTTGACCTCTATTTCTATTATGGTTTATTCCCCCCGGTAATGCCGATAAGCTTGGATGAAAATCGTTAGAGGTATTTTTAACGGGAGTTTCATTAACTAACCAACTCTCCATCATGGCTTTAGTTTGTTCTGTAACTTTTTCTAATTGAGTAAATGAATTTTCTCCAACATAAATCGCCATGGCTATAGCCATAATTAAATCATCATGTTGTCCTTTTTGGTGGTCAGGTCTACCGTTTACGTAGACAAAGGTATTTAACTCATTTAAAAGTCTTGATGAACGAATTTCAAAATTATGTCTTAACGCCTCCTCAAATGATGCCACAATTTGTACACGTTTATTATTGAAATTTAATCCAGGAATCTTCTCCATGGCTTTAACGTTATATTTCCATTTATCTGCGGTATTAATACCTTCAACATATAAATTTTTATAACCTAATTCTTGTAATTTTCTTGACGTAGACACACCCATACCTCCGGTAATATCAATTACCACAAATGCGGAATACATTGTTGCCCACTTAAATGCTATCTCCGCAACCACATCAGGCGGAACTTTACCTAAATATTCAAGAACTTGTTCTCTTGTATCGAAATCAATGATAGTAAATGTAGTATAATCTTCACTATCCCCACGAGATACATCAATACCCATAATATATTTATGATTCTCTACCGGCTCTTTCCACTGCCATAACGAACCACCTATAAATTTGTTTTTTGGTTCCTGTACGTAGTTTTGTTTCATTGTTTCAATCGTACTACTTGGGATGACGTTATCCCCTGAACCCAAGAAGTTACACTCCAATTCCTGTGAGATTTTTCTTCTATCGAATTTAAGTTTTTTAGCCATACCTTCGAACCATGAAGAATAAACTTTGTATCCATTTGATAATTTTTCTTTAATTTCCTCGTAATCCCTTTCACGGGGGTCAATATGACCATATTTAATTATTATTTTACTGTCATCATAATCTTCACGATTTAACATATAATGTATAATATCATTACATTTAATTAGTTGTAAGTCTTTAGCGTAACGAGGGTCACGATACCAATACATTTCAGTTATCTTGAAATCATTCATACCCCTTAAAGCTTGGTCATATATAGTATAATAAATTGGGTCAAAACCATTAGGTGTAGATATTACAATAACTTTACCCCCTGTGGATAGAGACGCCATACATGCAGACCAAAAGTCATCATCAGCATCAATAAATGCTGCCTCATCAAAAATAAGTATGGTCGGAGTATATCCACGAAGTGCATCTTTAGAGGTGGCAACTGCCTTGACTTCACATCCATTAGATAACTTAAAATGTCTTTGTGAGTTTTTTTCATTAGAATATGTTATACCGAACCATGTTGGCCATTGGTCTATAAAACTTCTAACTTTATTAGCAAACTCTTGAGAGGTGTCTAATTTATTTGCAATTATTAGTACCTTTTCAGGTTTTCTCTTAGAGGCGGTAACCACCTTTTTAGACGCCCATGCTGCCGTAACTGTTGAAACACCGGCCTGTCTATATTTTAAGGCTATATTTTCCTCATGAGTATCGTAGTCATTGATAAGGGTTTTTTGGTCTGAAAATAATTCTAAAGGTACGTACTGTGACCGTGTATTATCGTAAGTTTGTAAATAAGTTTTTAAAGCGTAAGGAGTATCTTTTATACACTTTGCGTATTCCAATAAAGCCTGCTCTCTTGATAGTCCCATCTATACATAATAAGTTTTTTTTATGATAAAGAAATACCCAACCCGTCTAAAAGACCTGCAAGGTCATCGTCATCGTCATCATCATCGTCATACTGTGATATCGCATCTTCATATTCTTGAGATTTTAATTCTTCTATAATCTCATCCACCATTTTAGCAACAACTTTTTTACCATCATCAGAACCAGACATAATCATTTTAGCCACATCAAAGAATTCATCAGTAGTTAATGAAGAAAATCTTGAAAATAAATAATTTTGTATTTCTCTTAAATCGTCATCGTATAATTTTTCAGGATATGAATCCATAAATTTTTCCCAAATTACAGGACCTAATCGTAAATCCCATATTTCGTAAGGTAACGTATCTTGAGACGCCATAACCATATCTGCAGCTTTAGGGTCATCAGGTAGCCCTTGAGTCCCTAAGACCTCGTAAACACCCTTTAGAAGTTCATGTATTAATATCGGAAAAAACAATCCTTTTGCCTTTATAGTTGGTGGGTCAGTGGTGTCATCAATTTCTTCCTTACCTTCCATTCCTTGACCACTTTCAGCGGCGTTCATAACCATTTCATCTGGCATAATCCAGTATAATAAATCATTAACCGACATTAATACCCCATATAAATTTAACAGATTTGGGTCAAGTCTTTCTAACTCTTTTTTAACTAAATGAAACATATAATGTCCCTTTTTGGATGCCCCCTGTATTAATGAATTAATAAAACGTCTTTTAGCCTTTTCTAAGTCAAACTTTTCAAAAGCAGCCATAAAATTCTCTAAATCATCTTCAGCCTCATTTTCTCCAACACCAAACTGGTCTAAAACATCTTCGTCTTCAGGTTCTTCAGAATCTTTTCTCATTTTTGACATATCAATCTGACCTGGCATTGATGTTAATTCAACATCGTATTGGAACGCGTCGTCAGGTAATGATAATTCTTTTTTAACTACCTCTACCGCTAATTGTTCTAAATAACCTTCATTATTAGATTCAATTTGTTTTACTTTTTTAACGGCTTGCATCATCATACCCTGTAAATTCATTAATTGATTCTGAGTTACTTCGTTAACACCAGTATATCTCTTAACTTTTTCAATTACATCACGAAACCTTTTTGACGCCACTAATTGTTCAAACGAGTTATCAAGTTCATCGTCATCTTTTCTTGGTAATGCGGGATTATCAGACATAGGTGTTTCACCTTTCTCTAATTTAGATTGTATTCCTTGGTCCATTCTTTCAGGTCCATCATATTCGATTTGTTCTTTAGTTTCTTTACTCATCTTTGAATGATATATTTAAATTGTCGAATTTAAGGAATTCTGGTAAATCTTTATCTTCCGCCTTAGCTTTAGGTGCTGGCTTATGTTTTGGTTGATACGGATTCTTTCTTTTTGGTTTTGTACGTGTAGGTGTTTTTACAGGTGCTTCTTTAGTTCCAGGTGTCTGTTCAACCATATTAATTAAGTCTTTTTTAGTCATAGAAGGTTTGTTCGTATTTTTTATCAAAGATACGATACTTTCTTCAATTTTTCTAACGTTTTCTTTACGTTCTTTAATTTGTTTACTTACACTACTAACACAAGCATCAAATTTCTTCTCGGCATTTTTCTTCCAAGTCTTTTTAGGTCCATATTTACCTTGTATACTATCCATACAAATTGCGTACTCACTATCTTCCTCAAACATACCTAAAGTATAAAATGCTGGTCTAATAATAGAAGTATTAAATTCTTTTTTCTTTTTCTTTTTTTTCTTTTTTCCTTCTGCAATACCCATTCCATCACCACCAGCTTTAGGATTAACTCCATAATTAGCGGGTCCGTCATCATTACCAACACTATTACCATCATAAGGATTATAACCTGATTCTTTTTCTAATGAATTATCAGCGTCTTTATCTTCATATAGTTCACTATCATCATCATTATCATCATCATGTAACTCATCAGCGGGTTCAAACATTTTAACTAACATTTCAAAGTTATCTCTAAAGTAACTTCTTAAGTACATTCTTTTAGCATGAACTAATAATCCTTCTCTATCTGTTTGATATTCTTCCCAATCGTCCCAATAGAAATCAACCGCATCTTCGACAGCGTCTTCTAATTCTCGACTAAAAGGGCTTGGCATTTTTTTAGGTTCACCTAATTGTTTATGTATTGATTGATTAAAGAAATGTTGGTCAGAACTACCCCATCCGTGTCCACTTTCTTCACCTAATTCATTAGATAATTGTTGTGCGGATTGATTAGCCATTGCAAGGTCGTTTTTAATTTTTTCTGTCTTATCAGATGTTGTATCTTGTTCATTAACTAATTTCTTATGTAAAACACTAATTTGTTTACCGTCTAATTTCTTAAGGGTATTTAATTTAAATCCCTCCTTTAATAAGTCCATTATTTTAAATTTACTTTTCATCTTCAATAAAACTTTTTTCGTAACTTAATACGATATCCCTTTCATATAGTTTATCTTCTACAGATTTAACACTATCTCCGTAACCGAAAACTAATCTTTTAAATTTATCATTTATAATCGAGTCACTATCTTCATTTTCCCACGCTAAAGATATAACCCCATCAATCGAATCATATACACCAAAAAAGTCAGAATCTTGTATTAAATGTAAATCAATATTTACGTTTCTCAAAACACCAACTTTCTTTATATATTGAATATGGGGTGGTGAAGGGTTACCATTAGCTGGTTGTGCGTCCCATTCATCACCCCATACATCGTCTACATCTGAAAAGATGAATTCGTATATATTATCCCCTTTATAATTGGGACCTAATTCATTTATATAAACTAATTTCATAGTAACTCACCTTTAGAAGTTACTTTAAATTGTTTTTTATTGGATTCAAACATTAAATTCCCTTTATTAGTTTTACCTAAAAATTTAAGGTTACTGTTTTCTTTCATTATAAATTCAGAAGTTAATTCTTGTTCAATACTTTCCGATAATCTTTTTATTTCTTTTTTAATTGAAATATTATTAACTTTTTCAGCTAAGAATTTTTTTATCTTTTTAGATTCCGTAATTTTTTTTTCACCTTCAGATACGACAAAGTACTTTTCTAATACTTTATCTACTTTTGATTCTCCGAAAATTTCATCAACCATAGTAGACATACCATCCCCTTCAGATAATTCCTCATCTTCTATTGACTCATCAGAGTCCAAGTCCATATCTAAATCCATATCTAAATCTAACTCGTCATCCCCCGATTCAATATCGATATCAACTTCACCGTCAGTTTCGTCTTCTTCAAAATTTGCTAAGATATCTTCTTTATCTTCTTCAGAAAGTCGTTCTAATTCAACAGCAGATATAATTGAATTTAAAACGTACTTAATATCTTCAGAGGATAAACCTTGATTCTTGTCGTAAGTTCTTAGTTTCTGACCTAATTTACCTGTTAATTTTTGAATAGTCTTAAAAGAACCTTCTTCTTCGTCTTCAATTTCAACGTCCACATCCTCTTCTTCAGAGTCCATATCCACGTCCATTTCTAAATCATCGTCTTCAATACTTTCTTCAGAACCCATATCTACATCCATGTCCATATCCAAATCTAAACCTAAGTCTTCATCAGGTTCTACAGATGGTTCAGCCATATCAATGTCGACATCAACTGTAGGTGCCGGTGTTTTTAAAACAAATTTCTTTTGTTCACCTATAATATTAACACCTTCAGAGTTCTCGTGTAATCTATTAAGTTCACCCGCAATCAGATTTACTTTTTTCATCGCTTGAGAAAATGATTTGTAATGTTTACGGTTCTGCATTGGTTCGTTGTAATCAAGTTCTGATTCACTTATACCAACTTTTACTACGTATCCCGTTTTTTCTTTTACAATTCCATAGTACTTTCCATCGGCCATCTGAATTGAATAGTCGGCTTTGGAGTTTTTGTTTTCACTTAGTGTAGTCGGTTTTGAACCGTAATTAGAAATTTCAAGAATTCTACTAATCTGTTCTTGTCCTTCTAATTTTTCACTACCTAGAGGTTTTAAATCTGCCATATCTCTATATTTTTAATTATTTTTAATTTTTAACTAAATAAACCATTAACTCCACCCAACCTAACGGTTGTACATTGAGTAATTGATTCATTATTTTCATTCACGTATGTTGCATGCATTGGTGTAATTGTTCCGCCACTTAGGTCAGGAATAGTATATTGTGTTGAAGTGCATCCAGTTTGTGCCATAATAGTTTTTTATAATAAATATATCGTAAGTTAAGAATTTCCATTTTTTCTTAGCTTACGTTATAATTATAGTTTATTTTTGTTCAGATAATGAAAGACGTTTGTCTATTATGGTGTTCTGAAAATCAAACAGTTTTTGAATATAACCGTTCCGTCTTAAATATTTAAAAACTAAATTTTCATATGAGTATTCACCTTCTTTTTCCAAACCGCAACCTCTATATTTTTTTAACTTATCTTTTACTTTTTGTATTTTTTCTAAAGAAGTCTCTAAATCATCATTAGACTCTTCAACATCATCAATAACTAAATCAATGATGTCTTCCCATTGTTCTACCTTATCTTTAATTATTTTTTGATTAATATTAACATCCTCCTTAGTCGGTTCCACTAACCACTCATTAAATAATACTGAGTAAACGCCTGTCGATATATGTGGTTCATTAATATCTTGTACATATAATTCAACCTCATATCCCTTTACAGTTATGTCATGTGTCGAATTAAATAATGTTTTTTTTAATTTAAAAAGGTCCTTATAAAGTTCTTTTTCATTTCCTGATTCATTAAAATCATACATTATATGTAAGTCTATGTCGGAAAATTCAGACCAATTATAGTTTGATAGGGAACCTGTCATCGTAATATCTTGAATGAAGATATCGTAATTTAAGAACTCAATGAATTTATTGGCTATTTCTATTAACTGTAAACGAATCTCCTCTTTCATTACCGCATCTGTGGGGTTGTCGGGATTATCCCATATTGTGGGATTTAACTCGTCTTTAACATTAAAACTAGAAATAATATTATCCATGTTTATAAATAGTAAGTTTTATTACTTTGTTATTTTTTTATATTTGTATTTCCTACCTATCTCTTTATTAAAGAATCCTCCTTGTGATTCAGCCATTCTAAATTTAGTGTACATAGAGTGTGGTACTTTTTCATATTCATACTCCATACCATTTTTAAATGTCACCACTAATTTTTCTTTAGAGGTATCATAAATGGTTTTTTTAAGGTTAGATGAGTCAATCTCATTAATAATTAGTTTTCCTTGTATTTTTTCACTTTTAATTGCCATAATGTATTTTTTTAATAAGTATAGGAATAATATATAAATAAAAAACCCTCCTTATTGGGAGGGTCTTTAATTACTTAATTAAGTTTTTAATCTTATCTCGTAACTTAATCGATTCTTCAAAATTTTCTTCGGTAATGGAAATACTTAATTTTTCTTTTAAGTCTTTTATTTCTTTTCCATTTTTTTCTAAAGTTTTAATTTTATCTCTAAGTTCAACTGCCAATTCAAAATCTTCTTTTGATATCGACTCACTTAAATCTTTTTTTAATTGATTTATAGTGTCATCAGATTTATTGATATTAGATTTACTGTCGTAGTAAAAAACGTACCCATTAGGTCCTACCTTATAGTAAGTTGGTCTTACTTCGTTAAAGAATGAGTCAAATTCATCGAATAGGTCATTAAATTTTCTTTTTCCAAACATATTATTAGTTTTTTTTAATTTATTGTTTATCTTTGTACTTAACAAATGGCAAAAAACGTACCATAAGTTATATAATGTCCATATGTCTCACTATTATAAATGGATAGTGACATAATGACAGTTAAACTAAATTTAATATGACAAAACGTCAAGTAGTTGATAAACGAACAATTTTTGTTATATTTGTAATGATAAATTAATTAATATAATATGATAGAAGAAGTAGACCCAAACGAAAAGGGTAGTCGTAACCCTAAAGAAGTGAGTAACTCTAAAACACCTGTGTTAGATAATTTTTCTCGTGACCTAATTAAACATGCGGAACAAGGTAAACTTGACCCTGTTGTTGGTCGTGAGAGAGAAATTAATCGTATTGCACAAATACTTTCACGTAGAAAGAAAAATAACCCAATTATTATTGGTGAACCAGGAGCGGGTAAAACTGCTATAGTAGAAGGTTTAGCTATGAAAATTTTTGAAGGTGATTGTCCTCAGAACTTATGTGATAAAAGAATTGTATCGTTAGATATGACATCTATTGTTGCCGGAACTAAATACCGTGGACAGTTTGAGGAAAGATTAAAAGTTATTTTAGATGAGTTATACGATAACCCTGAAATTATTGTCTTTATTGATGAGATACACACGATTATCGGAGCAGGTAACTCGTCAGGGTCATTAGACGCGTCTAATATATTTAAACCCGCATTAGCTAGGGGTGAACTCCAATGTATTGGGGCGACAACTCTTGATGAGTATAGAGAGAACATTGAGAAAGATGGGGCACTTGAGCGTCGTTTTCAAAAAGTTATTGTTGATGGTGCGACACCAAAAGAAACTTTAATTATACTTCAAAACCTTAAATCTCGTTACGAATTTCACCATAAAGTAAGTTATAGTGATGAATCATTAAAGGCATGTGTTACACTTGCTGACCGATATATAACTGACCGTGAGTTTCCGGATAAGGCGATTGATATTATGGACGAAGTAGGTGCGAGTGCTCAGATTAATGTTAAACTACCTGAAATAATTGAAAAACTTAAAGAACAAGCATCTTCAATAAAAGATGAAAAAATTCAAGTGGTTAAGTCTCAACAATATGAAAAGGCAGCAGAACTTAGAGATAAAGAGAAAAAGATTTTGAAAAAGTTAGACACTGAAAAGAATAAGTTTGAAAAACAAAAAGATATAACTCGTAAACCAATTACTGAAGATATGGTGTATCATGTAGTTGCAACTATGACTAAAATACCTGTCAGTAAATTAAATAATGACGATAAAGAATCATTATTAAAACTTGAGGATAGTCTTAACACTTCTGTTATTGGACAAGAATTAGCGGTTGAAAAGATTTCAAAAGCTATACGTAGAAACCGTGTTGGAATTAAAGACCCTAATAGACCTATTGGTTCATTTATCTTTTTAGGTTCCACAGGTATCGGTAAAACTCACTTAGCTAAACAACTGGCTAAAGAAATATTTGGTGATGAGGAAGCGTTAATAAGAATGGATATGTCGGAATATCAGGAAAAATATACGATGTCTAGATTAATTGGTTCACCTCCAGGGTATGTTGGTCACGACCAAGGGGGTCAGTTGACGGAAGCGGTTAAGAACAAACCATACTCGGTAGTATTGTTTGATGAAATTGAAAAAGCAAATAAAGATATCTTTTCATTGTTACTTCAAATGATGGATGATGGTCATCTTACAGATAGTTTTGGTCGTAAGATTAACTTTAAAAATTGTTTAATTATCATGACATCTAACTTAGGTGTAAAAAAACTTCAAGACTTCGGCACTGGTGTTGGTTTTGAGACCACTAACCGAATGTCAAATAATGAAGAAATGAAAAAGGTTCTAATCCAAAAAGAATTAAAGAATCATTTTACTCCTGAATTCTTAAATCGAGTAGATGAAATAGTAGTTTTTAATCCTTTAAAGGAAAAAGAAGTTTCACAAATTGTTGAGATTGAATTACTAAAACTAACAACTCGTTTAGAGGAAATGAATTACAATATCACTATTACTGATACGGTCAAAGAATTTATCTCAAATGTTGGTTTTGATGAAAAATATGGTGCACGTCCAATCAAAAGAGCAATTCAAGAAAAAATTGAAGATTTAATTTCTGAAGAAGTACTCAGAGGTACTATATCGGAAGATAAACCTTTTATTCTTGATATGAAAGACGAAGAAGAACTTATTATTAAAAAAGGGAATTAAGTTTCCCTTTTCTTTTTTTATTTAAAAATATAATCGTATATTTGTACTCTAAATCATAAACAAATGAATAATACACGACTCAATAGATTAAAAGAAGTACTATCGGTACCAACAAAAACGTATCAGGAAGAAAATATGGTACAATACCTACGCGACGTATTGGATGCAATGCCCGATGTTGAGTATTATACTGATGACATGAAAAATGTCTACGCCACTAAAGGTACTTTAAATGAAGGAGAGTATTATCCAATGTTTATAGCCCACACAGACACAGTACACCAACTGGTTGATAAAATAGTCGTTCAAGAAGAATTACTTGTTAAACCCGATACCTTTGGACATACTTACGGTGATGAAGAATTCCTATCCCTAAAGGGTTATACACCTAATGGTAGTCCGACAGGTATTGGTGGGGACGATAAGTGTGGTGTTTTTATTGCATTAGAACTATTAAGAGTCCTACCCAAAGTTAAAATTGGGTTATTCGTATCTGAAGAAACGGGATGTCATGGTTCAAGTAAATGTGATATTAACTTCTTGAATGATGTGGGCTATTCCGTTCAATTTGATGCACCTGGAAATAACTTAATTACGGAGGTATGTTCAGGAACAAGGTTATATGAAAAAGATGGTGAATTTATTAATAAAACTTTACCACTTTTTAATGAAATGATGGGTGTTAATGCTGACCCACAATCTCATCCATATACAGACGTTTCTCAAATTAAACGTAAAGGTGATTTTAGTTGTATTAATTTCTCATGTGGTTATTATAATATGCACACAGAGAATGAATTTGTAGTCGTAGATGATGTTAACAAGGCAATAGAATTTTCTATTGAACTAGTTAGTCGACTTGAAAATAAAAAATATGTCTACAACTATGAAAAGCCTGATTGGAATGACTACGGAACATTATTCGATGTCAATGACGACACTTTAGATGATTGGGATGAGGTAGATTATGAAGAGTCTTACGAATTAGAAAATATTATTGTTACTGATTCATCACCTGCAGGAATGACAATTGAATCTAAGTTTACTGGTGATATGGTACATTTAGATGAAAGTGAAGTGGAGGAACTCTATGAAATTTTAAGGGAAAAAGTGATGTCAATGGACCATCAAGATGAACTTGATAGAGCTTCAGAAGAAGGTTCTACAGAATTTCAATAGGAATAACTCAGAATATTAATTAATCCTCAAATGGGTCAAATAATTGATAATTAGAAATCAACTTCTCTATTGTCGATAATTT
>Ga0209634_1001494_pt1 | contig 16944 bp, 19 predicted proteins | sample LinPmetageLP40_FD_184043 | JGI IMG/M metagenome (GOLD analysis project Ga0209634, IMG submission 184043) | Marine viral communities from the Pacific Ocean - LP-40 (SPAdes) (version 2) | ecosystem: Environmental > Aquatic > Marine > Oceanic | place: Pacific Ocean | collected 2010-08-26
AAGAATCGTACCAAACTTTATTGGTTTTTAATCCATGTTGCTCTTGGCACTCTTTTAATGTATACTTCGCATCCGAATGTAAAGTTTTTCCCTTTTGAAACCCAACTAAAACATTCGATCCTAAGTATTCATAAATATTTTTAATCTCTAAATGATTTAACAACTCCCCTTTACGCCAATGTTCCCAATTATTTAATGCTAATAAAAGTTTTAATGATACAGAATTCATGCCTTTATATTGATAATACCATCCTTGAATCTCACATAAATCTTTAGCATCTTCTAAAAAATAATTAGCAGAAGATAAAACTAACCAATTACCCTCAGACTTGAGTAATATCAGAATATCGTTTTAAGATTCCTTCTTCAGCTCTAGGTTTATAATCTTTAGGAAAACGATTCTGAACTTTACTTATAATTTTTTGAGACAATTCATGAATAGGTCCACCAGGTATACGATAAGATTGATCTAATGTTTTAATATCATCTACTTCTTCTTTTAAAGCAATGAAGTGATCAACATCCGCTCCTGCCCATTTAAAAATAGCCTGGTCATCATCACCTGCAATGTAAGTTTTTTTAGCATTAGTCCAAATTTTTCTTACCATATCCCATTGTAATAAAGATAAATCTTGTGCTTCATCTATAAATAAAACTTCGAAGCTAGGAGTAATATCTTTGGTAATAAAAGTTTCTATAAGATCATTAAAATCATTTAAATTTTTTTCTTTTTTAAATCTCTTAAGTTCCTCGGATAATAAAAATAAAGTGCTTCTTTCTATATCTAAAATATTTTTTCTTGAATCATAATATTCTAACAGATCCATTCGCTTAACTGCTGCTGTATTGATGATTGTTAAGTATTCATTGTCTGAATTAAAGGTCCCATCATCTGTAGAAAATTTAGCGGTCTTAATAGGAATGCCACATTTTTGCCCAAATTCCTTATAATCTTCTGTCTTCATCATTTTTTCTTTAGTCATTCCCACCTGGCGAAATGCATAAGAGTGTAAAGTTCTAAAATTTGTTAAATCATTTTCTATATCTAAACCAAATTTATCCGCAGCCCGAGTAGCAGCTTCGGTAGCAGCTTTTTTAGTAAAAGAAAAATAACCTATTTGTTTAGGTCGGATCCCTTTTTGTATAAATTCGTCCACTAAGTTTAACAACGTTGTTGTTTTTCCTGTTCCGGGTGGACCTAGTATTATTGTTTTCATATTTTTTTAATTTACGTTCAGCTATGGCTAACTGCAGTTCACTAAGTTCTAATTCTTCTTTAAGATATTTAATTTCTTCTCTAAATCTTAAGTGCCAATTAATACCTATATCCATTAAAAATCATCCTGTTGATACTCTACTTTAGAAATAGCAGCTTCTATTTTTTTCATGGTTTTAATTTTAACGACTCTAGGTTGTTGATTTTTTATTCGTAATCTTGTTTCTTCTATAAAAATATCTTCTATATAATCAGCTTCTTTAGTTAATCTTTTAATTAAATTTCCTGTCTTAGTCTTATCCATTTCCCAATTATTCTTTTTTAAGAAACTATAAAAATCTTCCATTCTAAAATAAGTAAATTCTCTTTTGTCATCAGTGTAAGGAAGTTTGTTAAAAATATCATCCATCGTTCGTGCTGCTTGTCTATTCGTAGTCCAATCTTGTAAGAGTCCTGTTAATTCATTGGTAGGATTTAAAGATTCTAAAGGTTCTACTTCTTGTAAACTATTCATTAAAGGTTTTAAAAAATGTTCTTTCCAATCTCTAGCTTTAGGAACAGGTACTACTAAGTTAGCTTGGTCCAAACAGGCCAAAGCAAATAAAGGGGGACTGTATAATTGTTCTGTTTTTAATTCTACTCTAGTTTTATCTACATTTAAAAACCATTGAGGAGGTGCAGAAGTATATTTGGTTAAACTTCCAAGTAATGGCATTTCTTCTTCTCCATAACCAACACCAAATCTTTTTGTTCTGCATAAACCTGCTTGGCATACTGCATTAATAGGTGCATCTTTACATCTATATTTGTCATAACCTTTTCTGTTAACTGATTTAATTAATTGCTGAACTTCATTATTACTTAAAGCAGGTTCCATGTATTTAGAATTAGCTTCTACAATTTTATCTTCCCAACTATCGGGATGTGATTGTTTATAATAAACTGCAATATTAAATAATGCATTATTCCTAGACCCCTCACCAAAACCAATTGATGCCAATTTGTTTAAACAAGGGGGACCATTAGGAAAAGCTTCGTCTATTTTTTTCTCTTGGACTTTAATTTTCTCCACCTCTTCGCTTCGAAGAGAAAACTTATCATAGAGCTGATAAAATTCCTCAAGTGTACAACCGGAGCCATTATCGTTGATAGCATATCGTAGTCCTTTCATTTGATTGTGGTAAGGTAGATTTAAAAAATTACCAGTGTCACCACGTTCCACTAGAATTTCTGTTTGTTTAGGAAAGATTTCTGATCCTTCATATCCTAAAGCTTTAGAAAATTGTTTAAGTTTTGATTGCATCACAGCTGCAGAAATATTTTCTTTAGTAAAAAGAAAAACATGTGCTCCGCCAGATTTAGAACGGCAAACGATTAGGGGGAAGTTAAAAGATCGTATGCTTTGAATGAGACTAAGGTGATCGAGATCATATTCATCAATATCAATGCAACCCCACCTACAATCATTGCTCTGTGTAATAGGGATGATACCCAATGCGGGTCCTTTACCTTCAAGGTGGTTTGTCCAGAGGTCGTCGGTGACGCTTTTACGAACAATAAAAGCTTTGCCTTTTTGTTTTCCATTGGTACCACGTTCTCCGGGTTGATATTGTCCATATGCGATTTCTAGTCCACTAAAAATTTGTTTGAATTTCTTCATATAATATATTTTTATTTCTTTGTAAAGGGGGATCTCACAATCCCCCTTAAACTAAATTTAGTACGGTGTACTATCTTTAGCTTTCTCTTCCACATCTGCTTTTGTTTGCACGTTTCCTTTAGCAACATTACCTCTAAAATCTTTTGCATTGCTGTATAAAGATTTATCAGTTTGTCCTAATATTCGATCCATCGTTACAACCCAACCATACCAAGAACCTTTATCGTTCTTTTGTAGTGCTGAAGCCAACGTATAGACCACCCCATGCATAGGCGGGATAGCAAATCCACCCTGTCCATCAGGTATTTGTATGGTTTTCATCATTGAATTCCATTTTTTACTGACGTTCAGCTGCGTAGATTTCATCGTAATCAACGCTGGTGTGTACCCACCATTTTTTGTTTCAACCATAACATAGTAAGAAGCTGTTTCTTCTAAGTAGTTACCATTTGGTAATCTAATTTTAGAACCATCTCTCTTACCAGTTGCGATTACTGGACTGTTAGGTAGATGAACTGCCACAGGAGCACCAGGGCCGTCCCCTCTATCCGACCATTCCGGATAATCTTTCTTATAGTAACAAGGAATTACCTTGATACCTTTTTTACCATCGTATAAATCGCTGGTAACAGTATTATAGATCATGCCTGGTTTAGCACCTCCTATATACTTCGCATCACCATCAGTTACCTGTGGCGATAGTTGTCCTAAGATTCTGACAAACGGTAACGCAAGGTCTTCTTGCGTCATGTTTTCAAAACCTTTAGACAGATCGTCGCCAAATAAAGCAACGGATCCTTGTGTCTTAGCTTTTATTTCATTAGCCATTATTTTTCCTCCATTATTTTTTCCGGCTTATTTTAGTTTTATCTTTAATCCAAAGACTAAAGCTTTCAGAAGGCATGTCCAAACCGGCTTGAACACGCTCCTGGTATAGAGCAGTTAATGTATTCCATGCCACATCAGATTTCTGCTGTGGTTGAAAACCATTTTCTGCTGCAAGGTTAAGCAATTGCTCAGCCTTGTCATCTTCTCCTTTACCAAAAGATACAGTTACATTATTTTTAATAATATCACCCAATCCTTGGTCACGAAGCCATTGTAAACAACTTTCTCTTCTTGCTTCATCTTTAGGAATAGTTGCTCTAAACTCTTTTTTAACTGAAACAGTTGAACCATCTGACATTTTAATTGAGGTCAAAGCCTGTTCTGCTAATAATTCTGGGATAACTCTGGATCCCACATCATCTGCTTTCAGTTTTAAATCTTTTAAGTTTTCTTCTGCTGCTTCTATTTTATCTTCTAAAGCTTTCAACTTTTGACATTCAGCTGCAATCGTTGTTACTTCAACAGAATCTAAAAGGTCTTTAGAATCTTTCAACATTTCATCTCGAACATTAAAAGAATTCTTACTACTTTCATTTCTTATAACTATTTTTTCACTACCCTTATCCATCTTCTACCCTTTCATATATATATCAAATTCAAGAGAGTAATATCTTTTTTGATCTCTCTCCCACTTTAAAACGTTGAATTTGCCATTTGTGGCGTCATTAATTGCAATGCAAGAAATACCAATAATAACGGGATCCCCTACAGCTAACAAATAATCCTGTGGTCTAAAGTCTTGTAAGTTTTTTTTCATCTTATGTACATAAGGTGAAGTTGAATATATAGCTTGTTCAAATTGCGGCAAGCATATTACAAGATAGCCATAATCTGATGCACTTAATATATTAATATTAGGACCAGGTTGTTGGACTACATAGACAAATTTTTCTTTAGGATTATCTTTATAAAAGATTTTAAATTCCTCTAAAGAATTTGGTTTATACAACTCAAAAATTTTATTTTTCATATTTCTAATTTATTTCTTGACACCAAGATAACTATTATTATATAGATGTCAATAGAAATAAAAATTATTATGAATTACAAATTTAAAACAAAGCCTTATGCACATCAATTGGTGGCATTAGAAAAATCATGGAATAAAGATGAGTATGGTTATTTCATGGAGATGGGTACTGGTAAATCAAAAGTGTTAGTTGATAATATAGCTATGCTTTATGATAAAGGTAAAATTAATGGGGCTCTTATTATAGCACCTAAAGGAGTTTATAGAACTTGGTTGGACCAAGAAATACCACAACATTTAGCTAGTCACATACAACCTACAGTGGTACTATGGACTGCTTCAACATCAAAAACAAAGGACAAAGAGTATCAATTATTATTTAAAACTGGACATGACCTTCACATCCTTATTATGAATGTTGAGGCATTAAGTACTAAAAAAGGATTAGATTTTGCTGGTAAATTTATGCGCTGCCATAAAACAATGCTTGCTGTAGATGAGTCTACTACTATTAAAAATCAAAACGCAAAACGTACTAAGTCTATTTTACAATTAGGTAAGCAGGCTGAATATAGAAGAATTCTTACTGGATCTCCTGTTACTAAATCACCTTTAGATCTATATACTCAATGTGCTTTTTTAAATGAATTTCTTCTAGGCTTTACTTCTTTTTATACGTTTAGAAATAGATACGCTAATATGATTGACAGAAATTTTGGAGGTAGAAGAGTTCAGCTTATTGGAAGTTATAAACGTTTAGATGAATTAGCAGAAAATTTAAAAAAGTTTTCTTATCGTGTTTTAAAAGAAGATTGTTTAGATTTACCTCCTAAAGTGTATACACGTAGAGAAGTTGATTTAACAGAAGAGCAAACTAAAGCTTATACTACTATGAAATCCGCGGCCCTCGCTCTACTGAGAGGTAAGATGGCTACTGCGCCTCATGTTTTAACTCAAATGATGCGACTTCATCAAATTACTTGTGGCCATTTAAAAAACGATGATGGCACTATTACAGAACTTAAAAATAATAGACTTAAAGAACTTTTAAATTTATTAGATGAAGTAGAAGGTAAAGTTATTATTTGGGCTAATTATATTTATGACATTAAACATATTATAAAAATCCTTAAAGAAGAGTATGGGGAAGAATCTATTGTTCAGTATTATGGTGCCACTTCTTCTGATGATAGAGCTAAAGCAATTAAAGATTTTCAAGATCCTAAATCTAAAGTTAGATTTTTTGTAGGTAATCCTCAGACAGCAGGTTATGGTATTACTTTAACTGCAGCCCAGACCGTGGTTTATTATTCTAATGGATATGATTTAGAAAAAAGACTACAGTCAGAAGACAGAGCACACAGAATAGGTCAAAAGAATTCGGTAACATATGTAGACCTTATAGCATCTAAAACAGTAGATGAAAAGATAGTAAAAGCGTTACGTAAAAAAATGAATATTGCTAATACGATTATGGATGAAGATTGGCGAGAGTGGATTTAAATATCCTGGAGTCCCGTTTCTCTATTTAAATATTTATATTCTATCTTAGTAATATTAAAATCATCGGTAATTTTTTTACAAATATCAGTATGATTAAAATCTCCACACGAATACACATCAAATTGAATTAAAGCAGGGCTAGGCTCATCCCAAACATGCATAACAATGTGTGAAGTTTCAATAACGGCAATCCCTGTAATTCCGCGATTACCCTCCATAGAGCAGTATTTGACATAAGGACCCATCATTACTTTCATATTGATAGAGTCTATAAATTCTTTTAACCATTCTGTTAGCTGTTCTTCATCCGTTGGAGGTTTTACAGCTTCTGCTCTTATGATTAAATGTTTGTGTACTAATAAGCTATTTAACATAACGGTCCGTGCTCAAACCTAAGATAGGTTTATATTGAGTTTTTCCGTCTTCATTTTTCATAGCCATTAAATATTCTTTTCTATTCATATTGATGTCCTTTGTATAACTTACATGGATCCAGCCTGAATTTGGATTTCCAGGTTTATAATACTCAAGAATCAATTGGTCAAACATTAAATTTTCTTTGATCCAGTCGCTGACTTTATTATTATCAACTCCAAAGATTTCAAAGTCACAAGCTTGGCCTTTACAGTGCTGGGATTTTCTACTACTACCGATTTTTTCGCTTAAAATTTCATTACGAAATCCACTAGACACAGTTACAATATCGTCGAAATGATCTCTTATAGGCTGTAGCACACGCTCACACAATAGCCTTAAATTTTCTGTCTCATCTTCAGAAGGGTTGTTATCCATACCCATACGTTCCGCGGTCTGCGATTTGGTTAACTCCGCAAGATAAAAGTTTTTACTAAGCTTCACAAATATACCCTCCTATTGGTTGACCTTTATAATAACTTAACGTCAAGGACTGCATCTCACCTATCTTATAGTTTTTGTTATCCTTATAAGTAACGATTTGATCATACATATCTTGACATGTAAGTCCATTAGGAACTTTAAGTTCTTTTAACTCGTATAAAGTACTTGACAGTACAATAATAATTATCAGTTTCATTTTATTGGATTAATAAATTACCCACAAAAAGTACTGCTGTTCCCGCAACAGTTAAAAGAACCCAGTAGATCTTATCTACCTTGCCGCCCAATTTCTCGACGTCTTCATGGATATGTTTTAAATCATTCGTTTTGATTTTATTAATATCTTTCTTGATGCCGGACATGTGGCCGTACAAGGAAATAATATGTTCGCGAGTTGTTTTGGGTTCTATTGGCATAATTAAATTAAACTATCAATTCTAGCAGCTTTATCTATTTTTTTAGCAAGAGATTCATTAGTATTATAAAGTATTCCGCTAGTATCGGGGATACTAACATTACTTTCATTTAAAAATCCAGTGTTATTAGTGACTGAATTAGGTAGGGCATTAGTAACTTCATTAATTAAATTAGGAATAATTGGATTAGCAAATGGATTAAATAATTCTGGTAAACTTTTATTAGTTAAAGAGTATTCACTTAATATTTCTTCTAAGTCATTTAATGAATCTATGACTGAGTCTAAAGGATTTAAAATTCCTAAACTATCCGCTATTTCTTGAAAAGAATTCATAGTGTTACTAGTAATTCTCATAGGTCTAAATATATTTTCATTTAATGTTTCATAATTTACTCCACCTACTCGATCCAGAACTTCTGTTTCCATTTGATCTTCTGTCATTCCTAATAATCTAGCAGCACTTATATCTTCTGACATAGTTTTTTGAACTTCAAATAAAGCTCTGTTAGCATTTAAATAAGCGTCATAAATTTGTTCAGGATTTACAACTCCTCCTTTTAAAACTTCAGAAGTAAATAAAGATTTAGATTGTCTTGTGCCTCTAGCATAATCTGCTATTTTGTAGGCAATCGCTTTTTCCGGTTCAATTTCAATCGCTCTAGCTCCAATCATACCAGCTACTTCATTTCCTAATTCAAAATCTCTACCCCTTTCATCAAATCTTTCAAGACTATCCTTTGGTTTCATTGCTAAACCTAGTCTTTCTAATTGTTTCCAGTTAAGAGGAAGTTGAGATTTACCAAGATGGGCTAAACTATTATATAATTGATTTCCTAAATTATCTTTTTTATTATAAACTCTAAATCCATCTCTTGTCTCTCCACCTCTCATATAAATATCTGCTAAAGCTTGAGTCCAAATAGATTCTGAAATAAAAGGTTCTGCTAACTCTTTCGTAGAAGTAAATAAACCTTTCATAAAATCATCCATAATTCCATTCTTATCTTGTTCTCCAAGTTGAACAGCAGTAATTACAGTTTGAATAGGTCTTGTTAAAGTGTCGTAAGCATTCATGTGAGAAAAATCAATATATTTAAGTTTTCCATCATCACCTCTTAAAGGAATCAATGTAGAATTTTTAGACCATCTAGCTACATATCTTCTCATTGCTTTTAATTCATCTTGACTTACATCATATAATGCTTGACCTGCAGCTACCGCTGCGTAAGGAACCGCTGATGTTGTTATACCCATACCAATTAATCTTTGTAAACCAATTGCTCTTAATGGATTAACAGTATTTTTACCTACTTTTACAGAATAAAATATTTCATCAAGTCCTCTTTGAACAATATTAGTGCCTGTTCTTAAAATTTCTGCAGGAAAAGATACAAAATTACCAATAGGATATTGACGAAGACCTTTTACAAAATCAGAAACATAAGCATAATTTGGAATATTATTTCTTACAATAGCAGCAGCCTCTTCAGCAATAGTTTCACGATTAAATCTTACAGTATTGCCTGCCATATTTATAAACGTACCCCCTCTTCCAATTGAAGACCCATCAAATGCTTTTGAATAAGCATTAAAAAGTCTATCTTTTTCTTTGAGATAAGAAAATATTTTCCAGAAATCATCTTCAGCTGTGTAAGCATCTTGCGCTCCTTTTTTTATTTTAGATAAACCTTTTGCTAATTTATTAAATGCTTTAATTGAGCTTAATGTTCCACCAAAATCTACATCTTTTAATAACTCTTTTAAATCTGATAATTGTGCTTGAGAGTTTACGACTCCTCTATCTAATAATTCTCTATATAATGCGTTGCCTTCTTTGCTTCTAGGTCCTAATTGAATAGCTCTTAATGCATCTCTTGCTGCACCTTTAGCTCCTAAAAAAGGAATAATTCCATTAGCAGTTGCAAACGCCCCTGCACTTAAAAAATTACGCATGTGAGTAAAAGGGCCAAGTACTGTCTTTGCCATTTGAGAAGTGGCTTTAGGATATAAAATTAAATTTTTATATATGTTTGCAGCTAAACCACTATCTGGGGTAATTAAATTTTTATTTACATTATACAATGCATCTGCGTTTCCTTTTAAAGTCCACTTCCCTGTTAAAGGATTAATGCTAGCCACATCTATTAACACTTCTTGATTCATTCTTTTTTGATAAGCTGCAAATGTTTCTCCCGGCTGTACACCAATGCCTGAAGTGTATTGATCATACATTTCTTTAAAACTAGGTTTTCTTAAAACTTGATTAGCTTCTTCGGCCCACACATTTTCTCCTGTTTTAGGATCTATTTCTCCTTTTAACAAAGTTCTTGTTTTATTTCTATCTACTAATGGATTAATTTGTTCTAATCCTTCTTCTCCCCTAGCAGACACAGTTCCAATTTTTCTATAATCACCAGTTCTTGCCCCAGTTGCTTTAATTAATTCATTTTCAGTATCAAAAAAAGTTTGAATAGGAGCTTGACGAGCTGCCTCTTCTCTAGACATTCCTTGTTTTACTAGCTCTTCTATTCGTGCAGCTCTTGCTACTTTAATATTGTTGGAATTATTTAATAACGTTCTATAAAAATCATCTCTTCTAACCACTGTAGATAACATGTTACTTCCATTTAATATAACAGACATAACACTTTCATCTTTACCTAATAATTTATTAGCCACTTCTTGTGTTTCTTTTGTTAATTGAATTAATTGTTTGTTAGGATATTTTGCCGCTTGTGATGCAAAAGATTTATCTACAAAATAATTTGGAATTTTAAATAGTACACTACCTTTTTCTAATAAAGGAATTTTTTTATCTAGTCTGGCTGAAGCAACAATATCATTAACTATTTTTTTAGCTTCACTGTTATTTATTTTAACTCCTAAACTTTCAGAAATTTTTTTAATACTAGCTTCTTCTTTTTTTATTAATTCTTTGGCTGGGGCCACATTGTCAGCTAGTCTTAAAGAATTATTTTTAAATACTAAATACCCTGTATCTAAACGATCAGTAATCATTTTAGGCATTATCTCTTTCCATCTTTCAAAAGTAGATTTACCAGTTGGAACGGGTTGACCTCCTTTGATTTTCACACCTTTAGTAGTATCTAAAGATCTTCCTTCAATGGCTAATAAATCTCCCCATGTTTGTCTCATATCATTTAAAGTTCCGATAACACCTTGTCTTTCTTGTTTACTTAATATGTCAGCTTTTTTTATATCTCTTTTAAAATTTTTAAGATTTTGTTGACTTAATAATTTAGGATCTAATTTTTTGTCAAATTCTTTTGCGGTGGATCTTAACATCTTATCTAATGTTTGAGCTTCTTTAATATCAATTGCTGGCAAAAGAACTTTTAATTGTTGTTCATTGGGAGCTTCTTTTATTGCTTTAGCTGTTGCTTCTTTAACCGACATTCCTTGTTTTATAAATTTTTCTTTTAATTCATCTAATTTATTTTTGTCTTTAACAAACTCGCCAGTTTTTAAATTACGTTTATCTATTGTACCAAATTTTATATTGTCTGGATCTAAATTAGAAAGAATTGTTTTTTTAGCTTGTTGTAATAGTTTGGTTTTAGCTTCGGTTCCTCTGTTTCCAAACCATCTATTCATTGCAGGCATAACAGAATCTAATTGATCATCTAATTTAAAAGCAAGATTCTCTACAAAGTTTTGGTCTCCTCCTAGTTTTCCTCGGTAACTCATTTCATCTTCAAAGTACTGTCTATTTTTTCCGCTACGAGGTCTTAATTTTTCAGACACCCAATCCAATGCTTTACCTGTTTTAGTTTGAGCCACTCTTCCTGCTTTAGTGGAATCTGCTAATTGTTTAATTCCTCTCCCTGCCGTACTTAAAATACCTGTAAATGCTGTTCCTTCTATTCCTAATTTTAATCTATTATATAATTCTCTTTCAGGATCATAATCATTTCCTCTATCTAATTGGGTAGGTCCACCAAATAAATCTCCAAATGATCCTACGTCTTCTGGGTCATCTACAAAAGCAGCTTCTGCTGCACCGGCCGATACTCCCGTAATTCCCAGTTGAGCAGCTTGTCCTTTTCTATTTAATTGTGCTAATCTATTTGTGGATTTTACTTTTTGTCCTTTTTTTAAGGACTCTAAAACAGGAACTCCTTCATCGTCTAATACTTTAAAATAATTTCCAGATTTTTTAGCAGCTAAAGCTCCTTTGCTTAATTTACTTGCAACGTTGGCGGCTATGCCAACAGGCACTGCAATGTTAGTAAGAATTTCACTAATTCGACCGGCAGCAGTTGCTTCGGCGTACTCATCAAATGGATTTATTTTAGCAAAAAACTCTTCTACTTCTTGAGCGGTGTTAGTATCAGCACCTAAATCTATTAAGTTAGCGCCTAATGAAACAAAACCTTCTGGTATTTTAAAAAAACCAGAACCTATACCCGCAAAGAAGGAACCTAAACTACTAACTCCCACTTCCTTACCAAATAATTGTGCTGTATCTTTTTTAGTAGTAGGTGCAGAATTAAGATCAGGAAATAATGCATTAACGTTGGCGCTATAATTAGCCATTTATTCTCCTAAAGGTTAAAAATTTCTTTTGCTGTGCCGTCTTCTTGTATTTCTATAATTTTTTTAATTGTTTTATCGGTTCCTGTTTTTTTATCTCTAGTTGTTGTTTTTACAAGTAAGGTGTCTCCTGTTTTTAATTTTTTTGAATCTAAAACTGCCTCTAAATTTGTTGCGTCTATTATTCCTTTAAATTTATATCTCTCTCCAGTTGTTGGAGAAGTTGCTCTTTGAATTCCTATTGCTATTTTTCTATCCGTACTTGCTCCATTTTTAGTAGCTTCATAAATACTTTCAGATATATTTAATTCTTTACCCGCAGCGATTTTATAATCTACATCTGCTCTCATCAGATTAACTTTAGCTTTATCTCTTTTTGTTTGAAATTTATCTTTAAGCATAAACGTAGCGGCTGCTTGATCAATTTGTTCTGTTCTACTTGGACCTTTTTTAGCTTCTGCCGCCGCAAAACTTTTAAATTTTTCGCTTACAGTATCTCCTTCTGCACCCGCAAATCCTAATAACATATCTGATGTATCTCGACCAAATGCTTTTTTACTCCCTAACGCGTCTTTAATTTCATCCAAAGATAACTCAGCGTCGTCTGTTACTTTATTTTGATTTTCTAAAACACTATTATTGTTAGTTAAAGAAGTATCTATTTTACCTAAAGCTAAATTTTTAGCAACTTCCTCATTAGTTCCAAATCTTTGGTTATCCCCTAAACTTCCTTGTGTATCACCTGAACCTGGATATATTTCATCTGGGTCGTTGTATTTTGGTACTCCACTTTCTGCTACAATTTCAGCATAAGATTTTTCTACTTCATCTTCACCTACTTGTGTATTTACTGTGTCAGGAATGTACATTGATCTTAAATTAATACCTCTGTTACCTAAATTCATTCCTTTATTTTGAGCATATGCTAGTATTTGCGCACCGGTCATAGGAGCACCTGTTTGATTTAAAACATCATTAAGACTAAATAAACCACTTGCACCTGGGGCTTGAGTTTTATAACCCACACCTCCACCGTAAGCTCCTGCGTAACCTCCCGGTCCATTTACTAATCCTCTTTTAGCAGGCATACCACCATTAGCTAACCCTGTAGTAATCCCATTTCCATAACTGGAAACTTGGCCACCACCTCTAAACATGGGTCTTCTTAAAATTTTACTCATTATCCGAATAGTCCTAATTTACCCATGATACCTGCTCCCCCTGCTGCTCCTGTTAAGAAGTTAGTCATAGGACTTGCTGGCGCTGCGGGTGGTGCATAACCTACCGTTTGCGAAGCAAAGGCTCCGGGTTGTATTTGTGCTAGTTGTTGTCCAACTAAACCTAGTCTTGTGAAGTCTTCAAACTCTGCTTCTCTAGCTGCAATCTGTGCTGCATCTAATTGAGCTTGTTCGAATCCTTGTTGTTGTTGACCCATTTGTGATTGGTATGTACCTAAACCTTGTTGAGCGGCTAAGTCATTTCCTCTTGCGGCCTGGGCTTGTTGAAATCCTTGATTTAATAATTGTGCTTGCAGACTCGCTCTATTCATTCCTTGTCCTCTTAGAGCTTCAGCTTGCATAACACCTTCTCTACCGCCACCATAAGCTCCCATTTGAATAGATGAATCTCTTAATCCTTGATTTTGTATTTGTGCATTTCTATCAAATTCTGAAAGAGACGCATCAATAACTTGTTGTTGGTAAGGTGACATGTAGGATTGAATTGAACCTGCTTGTTCGGCGGTCCCCGCTCCTGTACCCGTTAAACTTCCTAAACCTTGAGCTGCTGTTTGTGCGCCAGTTTGTAATGCATTTTGTGCAGCTACTTGTGGATTGTAAGCTGCGGTGTTAAGTTGTTGTCCTACTAAAGGATCTAACTTTTTAAGAAAATTAGTTAGTGAACCTTCTAATACCGGTGAGGGTAATGATTGTGTTTGTTGTACTGCCATTATGCTCTTGCCTCTAAGTTATTCATTAAATCATACATTCGTTTTGCTCCTTGATTAACACTTCCACCACCTGCTGCTCTAACAGCATCAGCTGTCATTACAAATTCATTTTTACTTACTCTTGCCGGAACGTCGTCTGCTTTTTCTTTAGAGCCCATAGGTATCATTCCACCTTGTCTATAATCCATTTCCATACCTTGAGGTAATACACTCATCATTCCACCTTCAGCAGCCATTATAGGTCCAGAAGATTCATTTTGAGATACAGGCATTTCTATTTTAAACTCTTTAAAAAAATCTAATTCTATTTCTTGTATTTTATCAAAATCTTCTCTCATAATAGCTTCATCTCTTAACATAAATAAATCTTTTGCTCGGCTTGCCATTAATTGTTTTTCTTCTTCTATGTTTCCAACCGCTTCGGTTATACCACCAAAGTCAGGTGCTGTAAATTTTTCTTTAATTTCTTCTTTAATTTCAAATCCATCTTCATCATATTTTTCGGGATTATTTTTTCTATCATAATAACCTTTATAATCTGCAACATCTTCTATGTTTGGATTGGCAATTCTAAATTCTCTCATATTTTCTATTTCTGTGATACCTGCATAACCACCAGGTGCATCAACTAATCCACGCTTCGCGTTCATCAATCCTCCACCCATGGCTCTAACTCTTCCACCGTGAGCGTATAATCCTAAAGATTTTAATGTTTCTATAATTACATTTTCATCATGTTGGCCAGCTTCCATAGCTGCTCGAATCGCTAACGCTCGACCTTCGTCATTAGCACCTTCTCCTGCTGATGCTTCATATTCTTCTAATGCTCTTTCATAATCTTTTTGTGCTTCTCTACCTTCGGCGTACATTACATCACCACTACCTTGAGCAAACGGTATTCCTGCTGCTTTAATACCCGCCATACTAAATGGATCATCCATTCCTGCTTGATTTAAAGCAGATAATTTATCTGCACCTGTACCTAAAAAGTTTAAAGCTTTATCTCCTATTCCTCCTGAATTAGAAAGACCTCTTAAATATTCACCTGCGCTTTGAGTTCCTCCACTTGTTATAACTCCTTCTGTAGGATGATAAGTTCTAGTGCCTGGTGTTCCCGGCGCACTTAATGCTCCAATACCACCAGCTAACAAAGTAGACAGTTCATTAAAATCTCCTTCACTACCTTCTTGTGATAATTGAGCTCCAAGATTTGCTCCACCTGCTAATAAAGCTCTACCCATCATTGATCCCATGAAACCGGTTGTAGGTGCCAACATAGGTGTAAACGCTGCGGCGTAAGGTAAGAAAGGTTTAATTTCGTTAGGTACTATTTTATCAAGTACTTTGGATACTGGTCTAAATATTTTTTTGAATAATCCCATAGTTTCTTTTTATATTATTGATTGAAAAGCAAGTGCGCAAAACTTGTATATAGCGATTGTACCACAATTTACTAGAGTTTTTGTACACAGTCAATGCTAGAATTCTCCTGTTGTAGTGCCTAAAGGTATAGAAGTTATCTTAATATGTACACTTCTGGATACATCATTAGGTTTAGTATCAGTATTATTGTCTTGAACATCTGCCAAAGCTTCTGCATCAGACATATATTCTTTACCTGTTTTTAAATTTTTAAGTGTAACCTCAGTTTCAGGAACAATCGTTATTACTTCTTTTCCATTAATGATCTCTCTTTTAAGTCTTTCTTTAGTTTCTATAAACGGCATTATTTATCCTCTCTATTTATTTCTAATAAACTGACTGTAACATCAGGTCCGGTAATATCTGATAAACATTTTAATTTATCATTTTCTTGCAACACTAATATATTGGTTACAAATTCTTCTTTAGATCCTGCGGCCAAGGCAGATGAATTATCATAAAAATAAGTAACACCACTTGATTCAATTTTTACTGTAACATCAGCAGAACCTGCTCCTTCATTATATATATGAATAGATTTAATTAAAGCTCTAGAATTATTAGGAACTGTATACACAGTGTTTTCTGTACCTGTTATTAAATCTGTATTAACTTTTTTATAAATATTAGCCATTAAAAAATGTAAACCTTTCTTGCTCTTCTTTTTGTTGTGTTAGATAAGTAGAATTTAATTGTTCTACCACTAAACTAATTGCTCGGTTAATTTGTCTTTGGTTGTCTTCTGTATATTCTTTTTTAGGTTCTGGTAATCTTACTACAATTTTTGTCATTCCATATCTCCTATATCAATTGTTTCTATTCCTTCTTTTTCTTGATTTGCCATCATAGCAAAGTCTTCTAATGTCATATTTGCTTCATCTGAATTAGCAGGGGTTGATTGTAATACCATTGTTAATGTTGCAACAGGTAAACTGGCTAAAAAATTTAAGCCTTTTGTAGCTAAAGGAGTAAGAGCTTTTGCATTAGACATAAAAGTTTTTAAAATATCTACTTTTAATTTAGATGTATTTTTCTTGGATAAAAGTTGAAGTGCACCAACATTATACCCTCCAGATCCCACGGGTCCTTGGGGAAAATGCATTTTATCAAAAAGTTTTATTCCTATGTTAAGTGCTGCAGGTGTTATGCTTGTAGATTTTACTACATTAGGAAACTTTCTTGCGTACCCTGATGCATAATCTGCTGATGTCGTAGCAAATCTTCCTAGTTTAGCTTTAGCCTGTTTAGTTATTTCTGGATCTACAAAAAAGTTTTTTACTTTATCTAGTACATTTTCCCCTCTATAAACAACTACATCTTCTATGCCTGCCATTATCTTCTACCATCTGGTTGTATATCAACTTGAAAAGTTCCGAATCGCCACGATTCTCCCGAAGCTGTGTTAGCTAATTTTAAATTTGCATATCTTCCTCTTGCTCTAGTATCTACATGCGTTGTAGAAGAGTTAACGGTAAAAGGACTCAAAGGAGAATTAACTTCATCCGTT
>Ga0209634_1001495_pt1 | contig 16942 bp, 12 predicted proteins | sample LinPmetageLP40_FD_184043 | JGI IMG/M metagenome (GOLD analysis project Ga0209634, IMG submission 184043) | Marine viral communities from the Pacific Ocean - LP-40 (SPAdes) (version 2) | ecosystem: Environmental > Aquatic > Marine > Oceanic | place: Pacific Ocean | collected 2010-08-26
AAAGAAAGTGTCAGAGACATTTCTCCAATTGATTCCTGCATCATCAGTTTTCCATACCCCACCACCTACTGATCCAAAATAATAAGTCATCGGATCACCCACCACTCCAGAAGAGGTTGTGGATCTACCACCTCTAAACGGGCCAATATTTCTCCAAGACATGCCATTGTATAGTGAATCATTATATACAGTAGCTTTACTATTTGTCTTTCTACTTTTTTGGGCAATAGTTGGTTGAGCAACTATGAATAAGAGGATTAGTAATAAGTTCTGATTGATTTTCATAAGATTACTTTTAAGTTATAGCGTCAAAGCGTACTCCTTCTGACTATTTGCATTGTCTATTCTTTTATGAGTCCTTGTCCTTCGATCCAAGGGGCACCGGCAGATTTAAGGTCTTTCTGTATTGCGGGGAAAGTGTCATCGATGATATTGCTCAATTTCACTTTGATCTCACCTAGTTGCTTCTTGGCACGACTGATCGCTGCTTTATGATTGGCTGTTGGTCCATAGGTAGTCTTAGAAGCAACTAATCCTATAAAATCACCATCCCAAGGTGTAGGGTTTGATTTCTCTCCTATCGCACCTTTTGTTTTATCACCTGTCAACTCCTTTTGAATGTTCAGGAGGTCTTCACGTGTTTTATGAATTCTACCAATCAGGTCTGTTTGCGGGTTCAATGCTTTATCTGAAGCGCGCTTCATGGCATCAATCATTACCAGACTTTCAGACAATGTCGTAGTGGTTGCGTTTAGATCTTGCTGGAAGAGATAATGCCCTTCTATGAAATTCTTAATCTCCTCATGTGATGATCCCTTTAGAGTCCCTTCTTTTAGTGGAATCACTTTGAATGATTGCGGTGCAACCAATTCTGTAACGACTCCATCTACTCTTTTAGAAAGCGTCATGGTATAATCACCAGGTGTAGCCAGAACAGTAGGGTCAAACCAATCCGTGTTTACCTTCTGTGGTTTCAATTTGACCATCCCGCGATCTGCATATCCCAAATCCCAATTCACTCGATTGAACCCTTTCTTATTAGTCCCTGAAACAGTATTGATTACATTTCCCTTGCTGTCTTTAATGGTTAGAAGAATTGAAGGCTCTTCTTGTCGTGTTTCCGATTCCAATGCATTCCATCCTGGAAACTTAGTTGAGTTGTTTTTTTTCTCTTTTGCTTGACGTTTTTCCTTGAGTGATTGAATCTTCTCTGGTAGGAAATAAGTAAATACAGCTCCAAAAAGAGGGTTTTTTGCCGCATACTCAGCATTTCCCTGACCATAGACAGCATCCTTTTCAATGTACCAATAAGCAGGCTTGGTGTTATAAAGTGTTGCTTCAGCTTTCAATGACGATGCGTCAAAATCTCTTAAAGGCGTGATATCATCAAGCACATAAAATCCTCTACCAAATGAAGCGGCTACTAAATCATTCTCTCTGCGTTGAATCGTAACATCTCTAAAGGAAATTGTGGGCAATCCACCCGTTAACTTAATCCAATTCACACCGGCATTGTTGGTAAAATATATACCAAATTCGGTAGCAGCAAAAAGTAAGTCTTTCTTCACATGATCTTGTACCAACCGCCAAGTAACCAATCTGGTGGGTAAATCACCATTGATTGACGTCCATGTTTTCCCTTTGTTGATACTCTTGATCAAATAAGGCTTGAAGTCACCATATTTGTGATTGTCCAATGCTGCATACACTACAGCAGCATCATAAAGGTCGGCCCTGATGTCATTCACAAATGCAGTAGCAGGAACACCTTTAATCGAACTTGCTTCAACTTTTGTCCAACTAGTACCTCCATTCTCACTTACCTGAATAATTCCATCATCAGTACCTGCATAGAGCAATCCTTCTTGCACAGGTGATTCTGCAAGTGAAGTAATCGTATTGTAATTTGACATAGCAGCGACATCCCAGGCATTGTCCCAGCTTTGCTGTTTTCCCATCATTGGCAGGGTAATTCGGTCTTGATTTCTAGTTAGATCCTTAGAAATAGGCATCCATTCGTCACCCCTATTCTCTGATTTCCATACACGTTGCGAAGCAAAATACAACCGTGTTGGACTATGAGGACTCACAAGTATTGGAGCATCCCAATTGAATCGTTCATAAGGGTCACCTTCACTTGGTTGTGGCTGCACATATACAGCCTCACTGGTAGTTTGGTCTATTCTCCACAACCACCCTTCTTGAAATTCACCATAAGTGATATCCGGATTACCTGGTTCAACCGCTGATTGATGACCATCTGCTCCCAGTGTGATCCACCAATCAGAATTTAGAATACCTGACTTGCTAATGGTACGTGATGGCCCACCATGCGAGCCATTGTCTTGTGTACCTCCATATATATTGTAAAAAGGTGCACTGTCATCTATTGCCACTTTGTAGAATTGCGTGACGGGTAAATTTTGGATATACTTCCAATTCTTTGTCAAATCAAATGTCTCAAAAAGACCTCCATCCGTACCAAACAACATATAATTGGGGTCAGATTTCTTAAATGCCAATGCATGGCTATCCACGTGCTTGGTCTTTTCATTCATAGAATAGAAGGTCTTCCCATGGTTATCTGATATCTGCACTGTATTGCTCATTAGTATCAGTTTGCCTTCTTGATGAGGTGATGCATATAGCTCTTGGTAGTAATGTGGGCCTGTACCACCTGATACTGCATCTGACTGCTTAGTCCATGAAGCTCCTTGATTTTTAGAGATAAAAACTCCTCCTTTCTTTCTATCGAGCTCTATCGCTGCATATATTGTATTTGAATTGAAAGGAGACATCGCCAGGCCTATTTTACCAAGATTGGACTCGGGTATGCCTGAAGTGAGCTTAGTCCATGATTCCCCACCGTCTGCGCTCTTATGAATTCCGGAACCGGGGCCACCACCTAAATATGCAGCGACTGATCGTTGTCTTTGCCAAGTTGCAGCATAGATTACTTGTGTATTATTCGGATCCATTAATAGATCAGTAGCACCAGTCCATTCACTATCACCCAAAGTTCTTCTCCAAGATTTGCCTCCATCAATCGACTTGTAAACACCACGTTCTCCTCCTTTACTCCACAGAGGACCCTGTGATGCTACCCATATGACATTTGGGTTATCAGGATGAACTATTATTTTAGAAATATGCTCTGATTTTTTAAGTCCCATATTCTTCCAAGTGGTACCATCATCATAACTGACATACACGCCATCGCCAAAGCCAACATGTCGCCCACCCACATTCTCTCCTGTTCCCACCCAGATCGTGTGCGAATTATTTGGGTCTATTGTAACACATCCGATTGAGTAACTAGATTCTTTGTCAAAAATCGGAGTCCACGTAGTCCCAGAATTGGTTGTTTTCCAAACACCACCAGACCCTACTGCAACATACCAGATGTTCTCATTGTCAGGGTGAATCGCTATATCAGCGATCCTTCCAGAGGACAATGCAGATCCAAGACTCCTTAATTCAAGCCCGTTGAAAGTCTCCGAAGTGAGTTGTTGAGCATTGGCTGAAAAAAGTATTCCTAATAAACAGCACCATAGGAGTAGGTTTTTTGATATATCTTTCATCTTATTCAATTTATGCGACTTTATATTAATTTTCTTGTAGTTCAATATTATTGACTTCTATCACTTAGGCATACTTGCCACTTCAAGCACTTTGTTCCACACCCTGAATACATTCTTAGAACAAATTTTCTCAATATCATCTTCGGTATATCCTCGGTTCAATAGTTCTTCGATAAGATTTGGGAAACCAGAAACATCCTTCAAACCATTGGGCAAGGAATTGCCTACTCCATCATAATCGGAGCCGAAACCAACATGATCAATACCCGCCACTTCAACAACGTGATCTATATGATCAGCAACGGTATTCACATCTGCAAAAGCATTGTTGTCATTGAGCCATTGGTTTCTGAATGCTGTCACCGCAGAATCGGTCAAGTCGGGAACTTCCGCTCTCATTCCTTCAACTATAGCACCCAGTTCGTCCCACTTATCTCTTGATTCTTTAGTAAGGAAGGTAGATCCAAAGTTGATTTGAATCACCCCACCTTTCTTTGCCAATAATTTGATCATGTCATCGCTCATGTTTCTTTCAAAATCAGGAGTGAAATGTCTGCAGGAAGAATGAGAAGCGATACAAGGAACGTCTGTCAAGGCCATCACATCGTAAAAAGTGCTGTCTGAAATATGAGATACATCCACCATGATCCCTGTTCTGTTCATTTCCCTCACTACCTCTTCTCCAAATGGGCTTAATCCATTCCACGTCCTGGTGGTATCATAAGATGAGTCGCAAATCAAATTATCCTTCGAGTGCGTAAGTGTCACATACCTAATCCCCCGATCAGAGAAGTATTTCACATTCTCGATTTTACCTTCAATTCCAGAGCCATTTTCCATTCCCATAGGTAGTGATATCAATCCTTTGTCAAAATTAGCAATGACCTCATCAGGTGAATTGGCCAAGGCAAAATGTTCAGGGAAATCACTGGCAATTCGCTCCACCATAGTAATCAGCGAATCGGCTAATTCTTTAGAACCCCCTTCTTTTTGTAATCGTGCTGGTAAGTATATGGACATGAAAGGTGCATTAAGCCCTCCTGATTTTGCCCTGGCAAAATCGAAATTACCTTCATTGCTATTTCTCAGGTCGAGCATTTCTTCAGCTCCCATATAGCCATCATTTTTCAGACGATGAGGCAGATCAACATGTCCATCAGTGATGATGAACTTTTGGGCGAGTTCTTTTGACAATGCAGCGTTGTCGGTGACTTCTGTGCTCTCAGAATCCTGGGTTGGCTTAGGGGTACAGGACAATAAGAAAATTGTTGTTAATGAAAAAAATGAGATTAGGCGCATGTTTTTAGTGTTTATTTTGAATTTGAATTTGAAGATAGGGAATTATTTCTGAACAGAATGAAAGAAAAAAAAAGTTGTCAATTACTGATGTCCGTTTAAAGGTTTAAGGTTCAAAATTCAAAGTGATCTGTATGGCGTATTCGAGCATTTATTCGTACTTCCCTACGGAAACTGAAAGACAAACCCTAAAAGAGAGGTGCTTTTTCAAGTCACTGAAAAAGTACCAGTTCTGATCAATAAGGACGTTTATTACATAGATTAAGAATTTAGTCGGATGTCAGTAGTTATCAATAATAAACTAATATAATAACGACTGCCGTAATCGCTAATGCTAGATAACATTTAGATTCCTGCCTTCGCAGGAAGGGTGTACTTTGTTAACAGAATCCGTCCATCATGCGAAGGCAGGAATCTCGCAGCATGGTTAAGATCTCTTTGGTGATGACTTATTGCATTATAGGTCATTCTAAGGCTACAGATATTTTTATTGCTGTTTGACCGCTAGACCAATCAGATCTCCCAAGTCTCTCCACTGAAAAGTAGTTCATTTACATTCCCATGTACAGGGTTTTTTTTACTTGCAGCTAGTTGATCTTCAATCAACTGATCATAAGTAATTGTTTTAGCTTTCCTAATTACTCCTAAGGCCATTGGGAACTCAGGGGGTCGCATGCTCGCCAATAACTGATGTAATACTGGGCTTTGGTTTTCAGCATCATGAATCAAAACATCATTTTCAGTGACTCCATTTTCACCAATAGTAACCACTTCTAATTCAAATCCTTTCAGTTTTAGTCCTTTGTTTTTATCAGCTCCAAAAATCATGGGCGCACCATGTTCTAACCAAAGTTGGTGATCGTCTTTCACTTCTTTGCCCGTAATGTCTGCAAAACATTTGTCATTAAATATGTTACAATTTTGAAGTATTTCCACTAATGACGTCCCAATATGTTGTTCTGCATCCACAAATATCTGTGTCATTTGCTTGGGCAAAGTATCCACTGCCCTCGCAAAAAAGGTAGCACCGGCACCAAGAGCAAGCGATGAAGGATTAAAAGGTCTGTCTATCGTTCCTTGTGGAGAAGATTTTGATTTTTTACCTAATGGGGAAGTTGGGGAAAACTGACCTTTCGTAAGACCATAGATTTCATTGTTAAATAATAAAACATTGACATTTACATTCCTTCTAAGGATATGAATGAAATGATTGCCTCCAATAGCCAATGAATCACCGTCTCCAGTGGCTAGCCATACACTAAGATCAGGATTAGATAGTTTGACCCCGGTTGCTATGGCTGCCCCTCTGCCGTGTATCGTGTGAAAGCCATAGGAATTCATATAATACGGAAAACGCGCTGCACAGCCAATCCCTGACACAAAAACAAGGCTTTCCGTTTTCTTATTCATCTCTGCCATGGATTTGCGCAAAGCGATAAGTATGGAATTATCACCACACCCTGGACACCACCGTACTTCCTGATCGCTGGCATAGTCTTTATGCGTTTTCGGAGATTCTTGTGTTTCACTCATCGCTTATTTGGTTAATATTTTTTCAAAATGCGTGCAAAGTTCAGCTACGGTAAATGGCATTCCTTGAATTTTATGATATTCTTCATACTTGAACTGAGGTAAAGTACTTCTCAAGTACTTAGAAAACTGCCCTAGGTTGAGTTCACATACTACGATGGTTTTGAAACGGCTAAATACATCGGCTGTATTCTTAGGCAAAGGTTTGATATAGTTGAACTGAGCTAAACTCACACTTTTTCCCGAGGTTGTCAATCGATCGACTGCATTGGCAAGTGCTCCGTAAGTACCTCCCCATCCAACAACCAATAGCTCACCACCATCACTTCCCTCAACCTGAAGCTCAGGTATCACATCAGCAATCTTTTGAACCTTATCTTCTCTTACTCTACACATCCTCTCGTGATTCTCAGGATCATAAGAGACATTCCCAGTAATAAAGTCTTTCTCCAATCCTCCTATCCTGTGCTCTAGATTCTCTATTCCAGGAAGTGCCCAATGCCTGACAAGCGTTTCTTGATCGCGAATATATGGATACCAGTCTTTTTCATCTTTGTCCAATATTGGAGGATCGATATCTGAAAGCTGTTCCGTCTTTTTAATCTTCCATGGTTCAGAGCCATTGGCCAGGTATCCATCTGTCAACAAAATAACTGGTGTCATGTGCTCTAGCGCAATTTTGGATGCTTGATAAGCATAATCAAAACAATTGGATGGCGTGCTAGCCGCGATTACGACTACAGGACTCTCACCGTTTCGTCCATAGAGTGCCTGTAACAAATCCGCCTGCTCGGTCTTGGTTGGTAGTCCAGTAGATGGTCCACCGCGCTGTACATTGACCACCACGAGTGGCAATTCAGCTATCATCGCCAACCCAATCGCCTCGCTTTTTAAGGCAAGTCCGGGACCAGATGTAGTCGTAATACCCAAAGAGCCACCAAAACTAGCACCTATAGCTATACAAACAGCGGCAATCTCGTCTTCTGCCTGCATTACCTTCACTCCGAAATGTTTGTGCTTAGAAAGCTCGTGCAATATATTTGACGCTGGCGTAATAGGGTAAGACCCTAGAAAAAGCGGTCGTCCCGATCTTTCCGAGGCTGCCAGAAAACCCCAAGCCGTTGCCTCATTGCCCATGATATTGCGGTACACCCCAGCATCAAGCTTGGCAGGAAGAATCGTATATGATGAAGAAAGTGCTTCTATTGTTTCAGCATAGTTATAACCTACTCTGAGCACCTTTTTATTGCCTTCGATGAGCAGTTCGTTTTCCTTAAACTTAGCTTCTATAAATCGTTCTGTTTGTTCGAGAGGTCTGCTGAACAACCAATAAACCATCCCTAATGCGAACATATTCTTGCATCTCGCAATGCTTTTGCCGTCCAACCCACTTCCTTGCAGTGCATCACGGGTGAGTGAAGATATAGGTGCTTCTACCACATTGTATCCTTTGAGAGTACCATCTTCGATAGGGTTGGATTCGTAATGTGCCCGCTCATATTCTTTTTTACCAAAACTATTGGTGTTAAGAATGATCGTACCTGCTGGTTTCACCATGGCCAGGTTGGTTTTTAGTGCTGCTGGATTCATTGCCACTAAGACATCTGCGGCATCACCAGGTGTGTAAATCTTTATTTTTCCGATATGTACCTGAAAACCTGATACACCTGCCAATGTACCTTGCGGTGCTCTGATCTCAGCAGGAAAGTCTGGGAATGTGGCAATATCATTTCCTAAGAGCGCGGATGTATCTGTAAACTGTGTACCCGTGAGTTGCATCCCATCACCAGAATCACCGGCAAACTTAATTACCACATGTTCGAGTTCCGCGATATTATGAGATGGCATGGCAATGGTCGTTTGGTCCTAATTCAATTTAGGAAAAAACAAGCTACATCGCTAATGTTAGCAATGATTTAGTTCCTCTATGCCAAGGAGGTCATTTTCAGAAACTTTTCTAGTCAATATCTGGCAGTACCACTTTATCAAAAGGACTCGGCTCAGTTATCAATTTCTCTATTTCCTCCGTAGTTCTCGGTGCAAGATTAGACAGCAATTCATAGCCATCTTTAGTAATCAAGTAGTCATCTTCTATTCTGACTGCGATATTCCACCACTTTTTATCACATGGGCTAATTAACTTCTAGTTACTGCCAAAAATTATCAGATATTTTTTTTTATACGACTTTACAAAAAATGAAAAATTTCTTATAATTGCCCCGAAAATTTGAATTAACTGTATTTAACGTCAACCAAAGGTATTTTATGGATATAAAAATTGAAAACCTTTCTAAAGTCTATGGACCTCAGCGTGCCGTAGATGGCATTTCATTTGAGGTGAAAACGGGTGAAATCCTGGGCTTCTTAGGGCCTAATGGTGCTGGAAAAACCACCACGATGAAGATGATTACCAACTACATCGCAATAGACGATGGAGATGTGAAGCTTGGAGGTCATTCTATAAAAACTGATGGCGATAAGCTTCGAAAGCATATTGGATATTTGCCTGAGCACAATCCTATTTATCAGGATATGCCAGTCATCGACTACCTGGAGTTTTCAGCTGCATTGCAAGGGATGCCGAAGCACCTCACTCCTGCAAGAATAAAGGAGATGATCAAGCTTTGTGGATTGAATGCCGAAAAGCACAAGAAAATTGGGGAACTCTCCAAAGGATATCGACAGCGTGTCGGTTTGGCTCAAGCCATGATTCACGATCCTGAAATCCTCATACTTGATGAACCAACCACAGGTCTTGATCCCAATCAAATCGTTGAAATTAGACGTCTTATTAAAGAGATTGGTAAAGAGAAGACCGTCATACTGAGTACTCATATTCTTCCAGAGGTAGAGGCGACTTGTGATCGTATTCTTATTATCAACAAAGGCAAAATAGTAGTAGATGGGACTGCTGAGACCCTAAAAAAACAAGCACAAGGACAGGAACTACTTTTGGTAACCATAGAGGACGGTGATGAGAAATCCATTATGAAGGCTTTGCATGAATTACCCTCGGTATCGAGTGTCGAGCATAAAGGCGATATGCAGTACGAACTACAGGCTAAACCGGGCATGTCTATCAAGAGAGAAGTATTCAATAGCTGTGTTAACAACAAATGGGTGATTACAGAAATGACTCCTTCGGAAACTAAACTAGAGGATATTTTCAGAGACCTGACGACTTCATAAAGATTATTCTTCAATCAAATTTGTATTTATCAAACATTCAATTTTATAATAATGAGATCGATTTGGATAATAACGAAAAGAGAACTGCAATCATTCTTCGATTCGTTAATCGCATACATCATGTTGATTCTATTTTTGGGATTTAGCGGTTTCTTCACTTGGTGGTCTGGAGCTGATATATTCATCGTAGGTCAAGCAAGTTTGCAAGTATTCTTTCAAATAGCATTTTGGACATTATTCTTTTTCATTCCTGCTATTACGATGAGAATGCTCGCTGAAGAAAAGAAAACAGGGACAATAGAGCTATTGCTAACCAAGGCGGTCTCTGATCGCGAGGTAATTCTAGGGAAATTTTTCGCATGCTTCATATTAGTAGCTATAGCGCTGCTATGCACACTGCCCTATTACATCACACTTGCCAATATCGGTGATGTTGATCATGGAGCAATATGGTGTGGGTATCTAGGCCTCTTGCTCATGAGCGGTGCTTACATTAGCATTGGCTTGTTTACAAGCAGCCTGACTAATAATCAAATTGTCAGCTTCCTGATGGCATTATTTATCGGGCTATTCTTTCACCTGATTTTCAATTCTCTGGCTTCAAATTTCAGTGGATTTATAGGTCAGGTGCTTCACTCATTAAGCCTGACCACCCACTTTGAATCTCTGTCCAGAGGTGTAATCGATACCAAAGACATCTTTTACTTTTTAGGGATCATTGTCATCGGAAACACATTGGCAGAAATGAACCTAGCAAAAAGAAATTTAACCAATTCATAATCATGAGAACTAAGAAATCATACTATCTATCTGTTCTGTTGGTTATCGGAATAGTATTGTTGATCAATTTTATTTCAGCCGATTATTTTGTTCGGTTTGACCTCACGGAAAATAAGCGTTTTACGCTCAGCAAGGCTACTGAGGATATTGTGCAAGACTTGTTAGAGCCCGTGACGATAAAGGCATATTTCTCTGAAAACCTTCCGCCTAATGTCGCACAGACTAAACAAGATTTCAAAGACCTGCTGGTAGAATACGCAAATCTCTCAGACGGCAATTTGGTATATGAGTTCATTAACCCCGGTGAAGATGAGGTTGTAGAACAAGAAGCTACCCAAGTCGGCATAAGCCCTGTGATGATCAATGTCCGTGAGAAAGACCAGGTAAAACAGCAAAAGGCATTCATGGGAGCCATTATTCAGATGGGAGAACGCAAGAACGTGATCCCTTTTATGCAGCCAGGAGAAGCCATGGAATACGCATTGACTACGAGCATTAAGAAACTTGCTGTAGTAGATAAACCTGTGGTAGGTTTTATGCAGGGTCATGGCGAACCATCAACTTTTGACATGCAGCAGGCAACTCAAGAATTATCCATATTATACAACCTTGAAGACCTGACTTTGTCAGAGTCAGACGAAATAGATGAGCGATTCGAGACGATCGTTATTGTGGCACCAACAGATACGATTCCACCATCACATTTGAGGAAATTAGATGCCTTTTTAGCAAAAGGAGGTCAACTAATGATCGCACTCAATAGGGTTAATGGAGACTTACAAAAAGGTATGGGGACTCCTGTATATACAGGATTGGAAGATTGGTTAAGCGATAAAGGTCTTACCGTGGAGAATAAGTTTTTGGTAGATGCCAAGTGTGGGTCAGTTACTGTGCAGCAAAGGCAGGCGCATTTCACGATGCAATCTCAAGTGCAATTTCCCTTCCTGCCTATTCTCAATAACTTCGCTGATCATCCTGTCACCAAAGGATTGGAGTCCGTTATATTGCCATTTGCCAGTCCATTAAAGTTTAGCGGAGACACAACGCTCACCTATACACCTTTAGCTTTCTCATCTGAGCAATCAGGTACTACAAGTGCTCCTAGTTATTTCAATGTACAAAAGAAATGGACGGACAGTGATTTCCCATTGCAGAAACAGGTAGTCGCAGCAGCAATTGAGGGTAATTTCTCCAATGCAGCGAGATCCAAAATTGTTGTCATCGGTGATGGAGACTTTGCGGTAAACTCGCGCGATGGCGGGCAACCCCAAAACTTACAGTCTGATAATGTGAGCCTGTTTGTGAACAGTATAGATTGGCTTTCTGATGATACAGGACTCATCGAACTCAGAACCAAAGGTATCACCTCTCGCCCACTGGAGGAACTAGAAGACAGCACGAAATCAACACTGAAAATATTGAATTTTGCGCTACCGATATTATTGGCAATTCTTTATGGAATTGTCAGGTCACAAATGAGAAGAATTCAACGAATAAGAAGAATGGAGGTAAGTTATGAATAAGAACAAGTCTTTATTGGTTATAATCGGCATACTACTTGTCATCCTGGTTTGGAATCAGTTTATCGCCTCAGATGACAATCGAAATTTCAAAGAAGTACTGGTAGCACTGGACACGGCTATAGTAACAAAAATTAACATCACGCCCAAAAACAACGAACATGAGCTGATCACTTTTTCAAAAGAGAATAATGTTTGGAAGGTATCTAATGGCAGCGTCAACGATGAAGCCAATCAAGGTAATGTCAGAGCGATGTTGTCGGCTATGGTAGAATTGAAGCCAGAGCGACTTGTTGCCAAAAATGATGCTAAATGGAATCAATATGAAGTCAGTGACTCTCTTGGATCCAACGTACAATTTTACAATGGTGAGGAACTGATCGCTGATATTATGATAGGCAAGTTTAGTTTTGAGCAAAACACGAGAGTTATGTCCACTTTTGTTCGGCTGAGTAATGATGATGATACTTATGCGGTAGAGGGGATGCTGTCATCTTCCTTCAATCAAAAATTCAACAATTTTAGAGATGGAAGCTTTATGAAGTTCAATAAAAACGATGTCACGTCATTAAGATTTGACTATCCAGGAGATAGCAGCTTTGTTTTAAATAAGATTGATACTAAATGGAATATGAATGGTCTTGAAGTTGATTCCACTACGGTGGAAAAATATTTGAATGGAATTCGCAATCTCACACAGCGAGAATTTGCGGATGATTTCTCCAAAGACGGGAAACTAGCAACCTATCAGCTCACGATTGATGGTAACAACATGTCTCCGATTGAGGTTAATATCTTCAAAGAAGATGAAGCATTGACTTTGCACTCCTCACAAAACGAAAACTCCTATTTCAAGCCGGGGTCGTTAAAAGTTTATGAGAAATTGTTAATCTCCTCTAAAAGTCTGACAAGTACGGAATAGTAAAAAGGGGACTAAATGGTTCCCTTTTTTGGTTCTACCACGAATTTAATGGAGATCGCACTTGAAGGGAGGCAAGATACAAGGTTTATATTCTCATAAAAAAATTCATTTGGCTAGCGTGAAACGAAGTAATTACCCAAATAGTGTAATTGCCTAACCGCAAAGTACGCTATGTTTTACGCTAAGGTCGCAAAGAAAATCCTTGCGACCTTAGCGATTCTATTGCGTTCTTTGCGGTTAAATATATGGTTACTGTTGAACATGTAGTTGTATGATACAGAACATAGATAAAATGAAAATCACTAAAATAACAGTAGAACCCCTTTTTTTAATACCCCAATATCTTCAACATATCTTCATGCTTCTGCTCCTCACTAAAAAGCTTAGTGGTTATTTCCCCATTCTCATCTTTATCAATGAGAATGTGCTTAGGATGCGGAATCAGGCAATGTTGCAAACCGCCATATCCACCAAGGGTTTCTTGGTAGGCTCCTGTATTGAAGAACCCAATGTAAAGCGGCTTGTCATCATCATATTTGGGAAGATGAATGGTGTTCATGTGTTGCTCAGAATTGTAATAGTCATCACTGTCACATGTCAGCCCACCGAGTAGCACGCGCTCATACTCATCATTCCACCTATTGATGGCGAGCATGACAAAGCGCTTATTGATCGCCCAAGTATCAGGCAATGTGGTTATAAAAGAGGAATTGATCATATTCCACTTCTCTTTGTCATTTTGCTGTTTTTGATAGAGCACTTCATAGATCGCACCACCGCTCTCTCCTACTGTAAAGCTTCCAAACTCTGTGAATATATTGGGGACGGGCACACCAGCTTCCTGACATGCTAAGTTGATTTGATTGACAATCTCATTAACCATGTACTGATAGTCGTAGTCAAATGCCAACGAATTCTTAATAGGGAAACCACCACCAATATTGAGGCTATCCAATGAAGGACAAGCCTTCTTCAGTTCCACATATACCTTAAGACATTTTAGTAGTTCATTCCAATAATAGGCATTGTCATTAATCCCAGTATTGATGAAAAAATGTAACATTTTAAGTTCTACTCGCTCATTGTTCTCTATCTGATCGTGGTAAAACGGAACGATATTTTTATACCCAATTCCCAATCGAGAAGTATAGAACTCAAACTTCGGATCCTCTTCCGAAGCTATTCGGATACCTATTTGATAATTGCTCTCAATTTGTTCTGAGAGCAAATTGATTTCTTCATAATTGTCTATGATAGGTATACAATTGCGGTGTCCATTGTTCATCAATCGAGCTATGTTCTCAATATATTGTGCCCTTTTGAAGCCATTGCAGATCACAAATGTATTGTCTCCAATCTTTCCCTTTTCTTTGAGTTTTTCAACAATGTTGATATCAAAAGCCGAAGAAGTCTCGATGTGAATGTCATTTTTGAGTGCTTCATTCATCACATGCTCAAAATGAGAGCTTTTCGTGCAGTAGCAGTAATGATATTTGCCTTGATAATTGTAATCATTAATCGCTTTTTCGAACCATATTTTAGCTCTTTGGATATTTTCGGAAATCTTAGGTAGATAGGTGAATTTTAAAGGAGCACCATATTTTTTCACCAATTCCATCATATCCACATTGTGAAATGAGAGTTCTGATTCATTCTCATTGAGGGTAAATTCCTCCTGTGGGAAATCAAACGTTTGATCAATTAGATCAATGTATTTAGTATTCATGATATAAAAATCGCGCTTTTCGGAAGAATGTTGGTTTGGCAAAGATGGTAAAATATTACTGTCGTCCGTTTAAAGTTTAAGGTTCAAAATTCAAAGTGACCTGTATGGCGTATTCGAGCATTTATTCGTACTTCCCTACGGAAACTGAAAGACAACCCCTAAAAGAGGGGGGCTTTTTCAAATCACTGAAAAAGTATCAATACTGATCAATAAGGACTTTTTTGACATAGATTAAGAATTTAGTCGGATGTCAGTAGTAAAAAATTACTGTCATCCGAGTAAATTTTAAAAGGAACAAAAAAGTTCGATTATTATCAAATTTCAAGCTTTTTACTTCACAATGAAAAACACCCCTCTGTGTCTCCCCTCAAGGGGAGAATCGCAAGTATCCCCTTGAGGGGATTATAGGGGTGTTGTTCTCACAGAAACACATAATAGTACGTTTTTTACTCGGACGACAGTAGTAAAAAATTACAACTTATGATCCCAAAAGTAGTCTTCGACCCCAACCAGCTTTACACTTTCTGTAAAATGACCATGACGAGTATTAATGAGGAAATTATACTCTTGAGGAATTACGGCCGATGGAACGGCCAGAACCAATGATTTTGTTGTTTTACACCAATTACTACCTATCGCTTGCAATACTGGGTATTCTTCAAAATTTCGCCAGTTCTTTGGAAGGTTTTTTAGCTTACATTCCTGATAGGCATCAGGTATATCCAATAGCATCACTTTATACTGGCTATCAGAATGAATTCCAGAACGGTTTACCAAAAGCTCTAAAGTAGCCAGAGATCTTGAAGAGGCAGTATATATTATGTATTCTTCTGACAGATTCCACCTACCAGATCTGCCTGATGCCACTAGTTTGCTTGCATATCGTTCTGCTACGATTCTATATACTATCACTAAGCGTTGTCTCCGTATTCCATGCCTGTGAGGCGATCATCAACCAATCGAACGCCACTATTGGTATTGAACAGATCACTTGGTTTTTGACCTCCAAGCATAAAATTATCTGCGTGCAACCACTTGCCAAAACCTTCGTTACCAATGACATTCAGCCCATGATTGACTACTGCGGTAAGAATAATTAGATGTTCTTTGACATCTGGCTTTAACATAGCTCCCTTACCACGATAGCTCCGATAAGTTTTGACATTTACATTGAGCCAGCTCGCAATAGTATCGTCAGTAGCACCGGTTTTGTCTTTAAGGAATTGAAGATGGCTCGAAGGAGACTCGAATCGACTGACAAGACCAATCAATGCAGCAGGATTGACTGAAGAAATACGCGTAAAAGCCATTGCAGGTTCTTCAACTTTTGATGTTTCCGTACTAGGTATATATTCCTTTTTCATAAGGTAAAAATGCCTAATACAATTCAAAATTGAAATCATTTCTCCAAATTTATTATCTAACAAGAAATACGAGCCTTTTCGGACTATCAAGATGTAATCAATAGAGTAGATGACTTTTAAATAATGTTGAAATTATTGTAATTGTCGTCTATCAGCATTCTCAGAATGCTGCATTTACGATCTTTAGTGTCTGTCTATAAACTAGACCATTCCGAGGTTTCGTGTCCTCACGAACCTCTTTACAACTCTGAAATGGGCAGTAAAGACAAAGCCTATGGTGGATATAGGGACTTTATAGACAGACTCTATTTAACAAAATCGCAAGAGAAATGGAAAATCTCATCAAAGAAATACGAGGATGTACAATTTGTGCCCATGCATTAGAATTGGGCCCGAGGCCTATTCTGGCTGCTCACAAGAATAGCAAAATCGCAGTAATTGGTCAGGCTCCTGGATCGGTCGTTCACCGAACTGGCATTCCTTGGGATGACTTGAGTGGTAAAAATCTAAGAGAATGGATGGGCGTAAGCAATGAAACATTTTACGATGAAAAACAGATTGCACTGACCCCAATGGGATTCTGCTACCCTGGAAAGGGAAAATCTGGAGACTTGCCACCAAGACTTGAGTGCGCTCCGCAATGGCATGCTGATCTGTTTGCTCAAATGAAAAACCTAGAATTGATTCTACTTATTGGCAAATACGCGCAGGATGCCTATTTGGAAAACGCTCAAAAAACACTTACAGCTACTGTAAAAAATTTTAAGGAATACCTGCCTAAGCACTTTGTATTGCCGCACCCTTCACCAAGGAATAACATCTGGCAGGCGAAGAATGAGTGGTTCAAGGGGGAGGTTTTGCCGACTTTGAAGGATTCGGTTTCATCAATATTATCTAGTTAGCGTCTGTCTATAAAGTCCCATTGATCACCTAATAAACTACTCAAGGTATCGTGTCCTCACGCCTGCGTGCCACGGCACTTCGGTGTGCAGGCACGAACCTTTTAATGGGCAGTGAGGACCTGCCTATGCCGG
>Ga0209634_1001496_pt1 | contig 16937 bp, 12 predicted proteins | sample LinPmetageLP40_FD_184043 | JGI IMG/M metagenome (GOLD analysis project Ga0209634, IMG submission 184043) | Marine viral communities from the Pacific Ocean - LP-40 (SPAdes) (version 2) | ecosystem: Environmental > Aquatic > Marine > Oceanic | place: Pacific Ocean | collected 2010-08-26
AAATGACAATGTAAATTTTATGAATGTTAAACATAATATGAAATCTACAAAGACTAGAGAAATAATAGGTATTATAATTATGATTCAAAATGAAAATAAATTTAGTTGGGGGTATTTGGATAAAAATAATAATGTTTTATTTAATTTTGATGATAATACAAATAAAAATAATAATAAAAATAATAATAAAAATATAAAAATTACTAAAGAACCCTTTATTTTAGATAATATTGAAATAACCTTCCCTACAATGACTGGATATAATATTGGAGATTATTGGAACGTGTCTTTATTACAAACAGTACAAACATCAACAAAAAAAAATATAGCATTACAAAACTGTTATATATTAAAAAATAAAGTTGGTTTTATGTCAACATCAAATAATGAATTACAATTAGCAACATCAAACAAGAACAGAATGAGCATATCTAGTGAAGGAGGAATATCTTTTAATGATAATGATAATAATAATGATGAAGATAATTATAATAAAACACCACATTCATTTAATATTTCTAATTCATTAAATATTGAAGCTTATGTTTCTATAGAAGGTTCATATTTATCTCAAATGAATCATCAAATACTTTCATTAGAAAAGGGGGGATTTTTAATAATTTGGGAGGAACTATATGAAGATTATTCTCATATGTTTTTAAAACATTACAATGCTGATGGTTCTGTATTTCCAAATAGTAAAAAACAAATGATTAATACTACCAGAACTGGATATCATCAACAACCACATATAAGTAATTATAACAATACTAATACTAATACTAATACCAATACCAATACACGAGAAACATTTATTATAGTATGGAGTAGAAAAGAATCATTATTAAATGAAGAAAATCATATTTATAATTTATATGCTCAAATATTCATAGATTATAAAAAGAAAAAGGGATTTGATATACCATTAGGTTCAATTTATAATAATAAAAATGCTGTTGATATAAAAGCTACTAGATTAAATAGTGGTAATTTTGTTATTGTTTGGTGTGGTGAAGATAATAATATAGGTCATTTTTCTATTTATGGTTTAATACTAGATGTTGGTGGTAATATAATTAAAGATAGATTTCAAATATCAAAAGCTAATTCTCCGTATTCATATATTAATCCTATAATATATAATATAACTTCTAGTGACGTTTCCGAAAATGATTATATAGTATTATATAATACTAAAAACGACGAATATAATAATGAATATAATAATAAAATATGCGATATTAAATATAAATTTTTAAATGAAAACAATATTCAATCAGAACAACATGCATTAGTATCCTCATATTGTTATTCTAGTTCTCAAATTATAGATAATAATTTATATGTGTCATTGTTTGAACCTTTATTTTTAAATGATACATTAAATGAAACAGATACATATAAAATAATAGCTATTAATCATTATGATACAGTAGATATTAATATAACTATCAATATAACTATCACTAATATAAAAGATAATGTTATTAGTGTATCTAGTGAAGATTTATATTTATTAACAGAAAATGATATTATTACTATTAAAACTACTTCTAATTTAAAAACATATTGCTATAATGCTAAAATAGATTTGATTAATAGCGAACAAAATATTGTTGTTTTATCAAAAACTGCGCTTAATCTTTCGCTATACAAATATGATATAATAGATAAAAAATTGGTTCTTAATAATAAAAAACACAATATTCATAATAACAATACAACCGTTTTAAATATTAATACAAAGGATAATTTGTATAGTGACTTAACATACACTTATAATGGCGATATAAATGTAGTATGGGGAGGTGCCAAAATAGGTGTATTTACTACCGTACTTTCCAATAATTTAGAAACTAATATATATGGAAGCCGTTTATTTAATATATTTAGTGGTGTTAACACTATTAAAATAAAACAATTATTAACACAAGAAAAGCGAGATGGAGGTTTAATATTATCATATGTTGTAAATAATAATGATGATATTAACAGTAGTGGGGATAATTGTAATATAATGTATAAATGTATTGATTTATATAATAATATATTTAATGTAAATACTAATAAGGACCATAATAAAAATAATACTGGATTATGTATTAATAGTAAAGGAAACATTAAAATAGGTGAAAATAAAGAAGAAAATACCTATAAATATAACGAAAGCAATTTACATATAAATGGTTCATTTTCTTCTAAAATAATAAGAATATCTAATCTTACTAAATATGTAGTATCACATTTTGATAATACGATATTAGTAGATGCTAGTGATAATGATGTAAATATAATACTAGATAATAATCATACTTATTATGGAAGAAAATATGTTATTAAACATATTAAAGGAAATTATAATGTTATTATTAAATCATCTGCTTTAATTGATGGAAAACACATACAAATATTAAAACATATGTGGGATTCTCTTCAAATACAATCAAATGGGAGTGAATGGTATATATTAAGATAATTAAAAAATATAAGAAGAAAATGAAATAGAAAAATATAAAATTGAAAAAAAAAACCAATTAATTTATATTATTATTAATATAAATTTAATTTATCTAAATAAATATATTGTGGTAATATTATATCATTATCACTAACATTAAAAATAACATTATAATCAAACATCATCATTATGTCTAATGAAGGAGAACAAACAGCTCGATTAAATAGTTATAAAAAACTTTTTAACCAAAAATTAATAACTACAATGGAGCAATATAACGAACAACTTTTAGAATTATTTAAAAAGAATATTAGTTCTATTATTAAAAAAATTCAAAAAGAATATGAACCAAAACAAACTAATAATGCGGAGTCGGGGTCTAGTTCAGATACTGATTCAGATAGTTTACCATTTATGATTTTTCTTAATAAAAAAATGAGTGTTGAAATTAATGATATGAGTTTAAAATTAAATGCAAAATATAAAATAGATTTTAAAAACACTTTAGAAAGTGAATTAACTACATTTTTAAATAAATCTTTGTTTATGATGTTTGATATTAAAAGAAAACAAGAACAAATTACAGAAATGATGATTTCGAATTTAATAAATCAATCTCCATCAATAAATGAAGATGACGATGATGATGACGATGATGATGATGATGATGATGAAAACAGTATTAAACAGTATTTAAAAAGATTTAATTTAAATTCATATGATAATGAAGATAACGACAATTTATATGAAATAGATACTAATTGTATAAATAGTGATAATGATGATGAAGAAGATAATGAACCCGAAGATAATGAAGATGAAGAAGATAATGAAGCCGAAGATAATGAAGCCGAAGATATTAGGTCTGAAGTAGAAGATAACGAGGACGTAAATGATGATGAGGAAGATATTAGATCTGAAATAGAACAAAAAGAGTATCTTAATGAAAAAAATCTTACTGATCTTAAAGCAATTGCGAAAACATTAGATATTTCTCTAAAATATTGTGGTAAACATAAATCAAAATCTACTCTTATTAATGAAATTTATGAAAAAGAACAATTAAATCTTTTGAATTAGTAAATTATTGTTATCTAACTTACTTATTAACATTTAATTATTAAAATTTATTTTTTAACATTTTTTTTAAATATTTTAATTCACATAATAAATATATTGATTATTAATAATGATAAGTCATTAAAAAAGAAAAAATAAAATAGACAATAAAAATGATTACTAAACCATTAGGTATTTTAGATCCAGAAGGGAAATATCCTAATCCACTGAATGGTAGGCCATTTTCGAATACTTATAAAAAAATAGCTAAAGATGTGTGGACTAATTTAGTATGTTATAAACGAAGAAATGAGTTTTTTAAATTATTAAAAGATAATCAAGCAATTATTTTGATTTCAGGTACAGGAACTGGTAAAACGGTTATATATCCAAAATTATTATCTCATTTTTTTGATTATAAACATCCTATTATTTTAACAATTCCAACAAGAGCAGCAATCCCTCCTGCCGCAATATTTACAGCACTAAATATGGATGTAGAATTAGGAGCCGAAGTGGCGTGGGCATATGGTGGTGATAGTGTTTGGCATTCACCAGAAAAGACAAAAATTCTCTATTCAACCGATGGTTATATTTCTGCTTTAATTCAAGGAGACCCTTTATTATCAAATTATTCTGGTATTTTAATTGATGAGGTTCATACAAGAGGAGAAGGTGTTGATATATTATTGGCTAATGTTGTACAAATCGCATTATCTAGACCAGAATTTAGAATTGTATTAATGAGTGCCACTATAGATCCTGCCGAATTTGTTGATTTTTTTAAAAGGTCGGGATTAACATATGATTTACTTGAGTTACCAGCCGAATCAAGGAATCCTGTAGAAAATATATTTAATAATAAACCATTAAAAATAAATGAAGTTCAGGGTGAACTTATGGTAGATAAAATAGACGATATATTGATGAATAATAGCGAAGGTAATATAATAGCATTTGTTACAACAGATAATACAGGAGAAGTAAATAAAAAATCACTACATTCTAGATTTAAAAAAAATCCGCACAAATATCCTAATATACCATTGGTAGGAATGATTGGGGGGAAAACTAAAGATATTGAAAGAGCTATTATGTTAGGTCAAACTAAAATGGAAACATTACCACCAGGACCATACGGTAAATATACCCGAAGAGTAATATTTGCCACAGAAGCCGTTGAATTTTCAGTTACTATTAAAGATGATTGTAAATTCGTGGTTGATTCTGGTATTAAATGGGGTGTAAGATATAATTTTAATTTAAATTGTATGACAATGGATGCTGTATTTGTTGCACAATCTAGCATAGGTCAACGATGTGGTAGGACTGGTAGGGAGAGTGCTGGTACTTGTATTAGAATGTATACTGAACAGCAATTTAATGATTTTGAACGTTTTGCTGCCCCTAAAATTTTATTAGCTGATATAAGTGATAAGATATTAGGATTTTTAAATTTAGAAAGAACAAATGATTATAAAAAATGTAGTACATTTTTAAGTAATATGATAACACCAGTTCCTGCAATAAATCAATCAGTTATGTTTAAAAAATTAATAGAACATAATCTAGTAAATATTAAAGGGAAACTAACACCATTGGGTATTATGGTTAATAATTTGAAAGAACCATCATCTGCTTCATTTGAACATAAAAAAATGATAATATCCTCTTATTATTTTGGATGTATGGGAACTGTTTTAAAATTAGTTTGTATATTAATGACTGTAAAAAAATATGATGATTTAATAATACAAGATAAAAATGTATCTCTTAAATTTCAAGAAAAAACACCGTTAGTAGCTAAAAGTATTAACAAATTCTCTCATCCATCGGGTGATTTTTTAACATTATTAAGAATATATGACGCGACATTACATTATATAGATGATAAAAAAAAACGTAAGGAGTTTTGCAGTTCATATTTTATAGATTATGAAAAAATAGAAAAAATAGATGAATTATATTTTACATTAAGAGACCCAAGTGAAGACTCGATTATGGATTTAATACCATTTATAAGTATATTGAATTTATTTGATGTTACAAATTCACCAAATATCGCCAAAAAATTAGAATATTTTAGACTTGATGAATATCGAGACCCTCTTAAATATATTATGATGAAAGGGAGTGGAAGGAAGTCTTCTGGAAAGAGAACTAAAAAACTAAAGAGAACTAGATATTCACAGGGGAAAACAAAAAAACAAAATCAATCAAAACAAAAAAAAAAAACTCCACAAAATCAAAGAATAGACATAATCAATGATAAAAAAATAAAATCAATTAAAGTATTAGATAAAATGTTTAAAAAACAAGATAATTTACCAGAATTTAAATACAAAGAATTACCTAAATATAGACATCCTTATAGCGAACATAACAATAAAAAGAACGACAAACAAAAACAACCCCTTAATAAATTCAACAAAGACAAAAAACCATTCAACAAAGACAAAAAACCATTCAACAAAGACAAAAAACCATTCAATAAAGACAAAAAACCATTCAATAAAGACAAAAAACCCTTTAATAAATTTAATAAACGTAATTCATATGTAGAAGATGCTTTAAAGAAAATTAAAACATATAAACAGCCAGATAAACCTAGTCCAGATTTTGTTAAAAATTATAAAAAGATGAAAGAAAAAGAGAGAGAAGAGAAAATGAAGCTTTTAAAACCAGAAAAAAATTTTAGACAAACATCTAGTAAAAAAGATAAACCTAAATCTAAACCCAAACAAGAAGGAAAACCAAAAAAACCAAAAAGAAAACAAAATCTTGATTTAGCTAAATTGATAGATGCTGAATTATCTAAGGTGACATTAAAAGGACAACCAATGGGTATTCCAATTAAATTGTCGCAAAATCATGAAGAAAATCTTTTGGCTTGTATATTTTATTCTTACAATACAAATATAGCAGCAATGGTAAATAATACAGATTGTATATATCAGGCAAAAAATACTCCTTATTTAGAAATAAATTTGCGTAATTTAGAAACTTGTTCTTTAAATAACTTTAAAGATAAGAAGCCAGAATTAATATTATATGATTCGCTAACAAAAATCGGAACAATGCCAGTACAAGCTTCTTTTGTTAATAAAATATCAAACCGAATACTTAATAAATTTGGTTTATCTTATACACCACCTAAATGGGAAAAATAAATTAGTTTGATTTTTTGTTTTTAATATTTTTATTTTTTTTATTTTAATTTGATAATATTCTGTAAATTAAAATATAATACTATTTTATAATATTTTATTAAATATTAATTATTGTTAGTAAATTTTTACAAAGTTAATTAATTAAATAATATAATTATGGTTAAGAAGCAAACACGTAAGAATACTTTAAAAAATCCAGTTGTGAGTAAATCTACTAGTTCTAGGAAAAGAACAAAACGAAGCGCTCCAAAAAAAATGAAAAATCCAGCACATAATAAAGTAAAACATTCTGTTAATAAGAAAACATCTAAACATCATTCTAAAAAACTAGTATCTAAGGGATCTAAAAAACCAGTTTCCAAAAAAGTTAAACGTTATAATAAAAACAAAAAAACCAAAACACGCAGACAATTAAAAAAAAGAAAACTAACCAAAAAACAAATGAAAGGCGGCTACAATCCAAGTTTATTAAAGCTTTTAGAAGAAAACAATTTAACAGAAAATGAAGATTATGAATTAGAAAAACATGAAGACCGTGGATATCATATATTACTTAATAGTAAAGTTAAAACGTTTGCTCGGCAAGCTAATGGACCGTCTGAATATGGTAAAAAAATTTCAAACGCAGATGATACGATTAATAAATTTAAATCATTAATAGATGGTACATCTGAACAAATTACAAAAAGTCAAGAGAATTTTGATAAATATCTTAGTAACTTAATTACAGATGATTTTAAAGAAAAAGAACAGCGTCCATTTGGATTAATTAATCAATTAGAAACCTACGAAGGTTATCAATTAGTAATGAGTATTAGAGTAATACAAGCCTATACTGGAAAGACCATAGGTACTTTATTTTTACTAATAGGTGGTAAAACAGAGAAAACAATGGTTTTATCAGATCCAGATTGTTATATATATAGTGCTTTTTTGAGAAAAAATATCAAATTTGAATTAGAGGGGAAACTTGGGATTTATATAGACGATTTTAATGGAACTAATCCGTATGTCAATGTAGTAGATCCAACAGGAGAAGCCGCTAGCAACGGAGTTAAACCAGGAATGAAAGTTATTTCCATTGATGATAAAGATGTATCAAAAATGAATGCTTCTGAAGTTACAAGTATGATTAAAACTAAAAGTGAAAGTTCGTTTAAAATTGAGTTTTATGATACCACCACCACCAAGGCAGTAACTAACTTTTATCCCAACACTTCTGTTCCAACAAATTTAACAAATTTACTTTCAGATTTAAGAAGTAATATAGGTCCTATATATAGCAAAAAAGTTTTTGAGAAAAAGAAATTGATAAAAATTAAACAAGTAGAAAAAGAAGTAGTAGGAGTAAAAAAATACCAAAAACCCATTTTTGGCGCAGCAGATATTAAAGCAGCAAATAATAATCAAAATGGTATTCCATCCGCTGTAATATATTTGGTTTCTCATCTTAGTGCTAAAAAATGTTTAGAGAATACTGGTATTTTTAGGATACCTGGAAATGCTGATCGTATGAAAACAATAAACAAGAATTTGTTTAAGAAACAATATAATATTACCATTAGTACAGATCCAGCAGCGTTAGCATCTGTATTGAAAAAGTATTATAGAGATTTAAAGTCTAAACTTATACCTTATCCCAGTAAAAGGCCCAAATTAGAAACATTGATGGATAAACATACAACTGAACTTAAATGTGAAGTTAAAAATAGAAGCCCTCCGAATGTTGATACAAAACTAATAAACAATCCTAATTTTACAAAGGAACTACGAAATTATTTAGTAACACATATGGACGGTAATTCACTAACAAATTTACATTTTCTATTAAACTTTTTAAATAAAGTAATGGATAATAATAAAATTAATGAAATGACAGGGGCTTCTATATCTACTTGTTGGGGTCCAACCTTGTTCGCACAGCCAGAAGATCAACTTAAAGGGATGGTGGTGAATAAGCATGCTCTATGTATTATAGAATATATGGTACTATACGTTAAAGAAATTTTTGAGGGTGTAGTGAAAGAAGATTATAATTTAAAATCAATTACAGAAGCACAAGAACAAGTGGATAAAAACGTAAAAATATTCAATGAAGCAACAGCAACAGGAATAGCAGCAGCAAAAGCAGCAGCAACACCAGCAAAAGCAGAAGAAGCAGAAGCAAAAGTATGGACAGCAGCAATAACAGAAGCAGCAGAAGCACCAACAACAGAAGGGGAGGTATCCGCCCCCGGAAAAATTGATCCAAAGTGGTATAAAGAAGGCGTATCAAAAGACACAGCTATAGAAAAAATGGGAGAAATAATAGGAATTAACACAAATTTTGTAGTAACAAACGCTACCACAAAAATAATGACAACCAACTCCAAACATGAATATACTATTTATGTTTCTATAAATGGAGCCTTAGAGAAGTATGTAATAAATAAAAATAATGGATATTATATAACAGCAGGTACAGTAATAAAATCCACACTCGCTGATTTAATTGAGCATTATTGTAATAATGATATAGAAACAGGAGTAAGACTTACGATAGAAAACATTTACGACATGCCGCCGCCAGGCATGCGCAGCAGCACGGCGCAGGTAGTAAAACAAACACCACCCTCTTCACGGAAAAAAGGAACAGTGTATTTCGACGCGAATATAGGTGATGATGGTGATCCTACTGTTCCTGCTGAAGTTCCTGTTGAAGATCCTTACTCAGTTGTTAGCGCAAAACTTCCTATTGGAGTTGATGATATTACAAGTAAATCTTATTATTCTGAAAATGTAGATAATGATTTGTTAAAAAAAAAATCCTCTAATACGTTTTTAGTAAGTAAACCTGTAACTGAAAGAGACACAAAGCCGGCCAGGAAGCATATTTATACTATCTATGTTGTTGACAACCAAGATTTTGATGAAGGTACTATTTATAAATATCATATATATTATAGATTAACAAATTCCGTAATCGTTTATTACATTAAAAATATAAAAGAAAATGAAGAACGTATTAAAACAAAAAAAGATAGTATTGACGAATTAATTGCACATTATAAAGTCAACAGTTTAGGTGATAACAATATTATGTTAGGAAAAGAATACGTTAGTGAAGAAGATGAAGAAGATGAATTCGAATTTTAATTAGGTTACTTTTAAATAGTAAATAACGAAAGAAAAATTATTTCTTAGAGATTATCTTTTTGAAGTTTAGGATTTTGGTTTTGGTTTCTTTAATGATAGCCTCTATTTCATCGACTTTCTTATTTTTAAGTTGTGTTTGTCTTCCTCCTTCTAATTCCAATTCTAGTTTATCTTTGTTTAATTTTTTAATGTCATTTTTCAATGTTTGTATTTTTGTAATTGTATTATTACTGTTTTTAGTCATTTCGTCCATTTTTGCCTCTTTATATTCATTAATGCGTCTAGTTGCTATTTCCAACCTATTATGTGAGTTCTTATCATAAATGTCTTCTTTTCCAAGATTAAATTTATAAAATTTGACACTATCACTATTATCGTTTTCTAGTAAGTAAATCTGCGTTTTATTTTTACATAATCTTATAGTTAATTTAGATACCATAGTTGTATATTTATTAATTAATTCAGTATTTTCAGTTTTAAATTGTGTATTCGTTGGGTTATATTGTGTCGCTTTATTTTCCAAAAGTTGTTCTAGTTGTTGTTTATTATGTGTTAAATTATCTATTTCTATTAAAATATTATTATTATCCCTTTCAATACTAGAATAAAATTGTTGTAAATTATATTCTGGTTTTTGATAACATTCATTTAATTGTTTATTTAATGTATCTAACAACTCTATTTTTTCCAAAATAAGTGTTTCATTATTTATTTTATCTTCTTTATTAACATCTTTATTATTTTCATTCATAATAATATTATCACTATTCATTAAAGTATTAATTTCTTTTTGTGTTTCTTCTAGTTTTTTGTTAATCTCTTCTATTTCCTCTTTTATATCATAAAAAACATAATTAGCTCGTTTATGTTTTTCATCATTTATATCATATTTTTTTCGTAAATCTAAAATCTTTTCGTCTATATTCATTATTTGACTTTTATAATAAATAACGTGTTTCTTTTTAAGTTTAATCTTTTCTTTGTATTCTTCCATTTTCTTTTGTAATTCAATACGGTCGTTATATTTAGTGTGTGTTTGTTTTTTTTTAAGATTTATTATTTCCCTTGTTTTTAAAAGTATATCTTCATTATTTGACGTCAAAGTGTCTATAAGATTTGAATTTTGTGCGATACTTACTTCTAGTGTTATTTTTAATTCATTTTTTTTCATTTTAATGCGAAGCTGTTCTTTCTCAAATATGTCATTTTCTTTATTTAATTTAGTAACTGTTTCCTTTCTAATATTACTTATTTCATTATTTATTATATTAATATTAGGGTATAATAAAGAATATTGGTCTTTTTTTTGTTCTATTTCTTCTATATAATGTCGTACAAGAGTTTCATTTTTTTTAATATATTTTTTATGTTCTCCTTCAATTGTTTTAATTTGTGTTTCATTAGTAAGTATTTCTTTATTTAAACAATTAATTTGTTTTCTAAGTGCGGTGTTTTTATTCATTCTCTAATTATTTATTAACTCTAAATAAGTAACTTAATAAATGGCTATATGATTTTAATTATAAATTATTATAAACATATTAAAAATGTAAAAAAAAACTATAATAGTAATCAAGTAATAATTACTTTATTTGTAAAAATTTTTTCATCAATTGTATTTTTAATAACTAGTTGATAAGGTGATATTTTTATGTTTTTGTATGTATCATTAGTACTAGACGAAATATGTAACATTAAATTATTTAAATTGCTCTTTATAGCATCATATTTAACTTTATTATAGGGGTCTACTAAATATAAATGAAAATGGATATAGTTATTTGAATTATCATTAATAGAATTAATCAGTTCATCAATATATTGGGGCATACTACTAACTAGACATAAATTTATATTATTATTACTAACAATTATATTCATTAATTCTATCCATTTTGGATTATTAGATAATATGATTTTGATATGTTGTGTTTTATTATAATTCAATATATCATTTTCAATTATATTAAATGGGCTTTTGTTTTCTATTATTTTATTTAAAATGTAATATGTTTTATATCCAACATATTTATATATAAAGTTTTTATTTACATTGTATGTAATTTTGTTTTTTTTAATTGATAAAACTGTATTATATAATACTTTAATAAGTGATAAATAACAATTAGTTTGTTTTTTGCTATTGCTTTTATTTTCAATATCAGTTAATAAAAATAATTGTTCTTGATTTTGGCTATGATTACACATCGGGCATTTAAATTCTTTCCTACTAATACTATTATTTCTTTTTTTTAAATAAAAATTAGTATCTATTGGTTCAACTAAGGAGTGTTTTTTGTTATTAAAATATAGAGTATTTGCGCATTTAATACAGTATGTATGTAGACATTGTGTTATTACATAATTATCAGTAATATTTTCATAACATACATTACATATATGTTTATTATTCATAACATTTAATTTAAAAGTGTCATAATATTCTTGAGATAAATTTAAATTATTTTTGTTATCTAATAGTTTACAATTATCATAATGTTGTAAATCTTTTTTTGTAATAAAGGTTGGAGTTATTAATTTACTTTTACATTTTAATAAATTTATAATAAAATAATCAGATTCACTATTATTATTTTTAGTTATATAATCATTATAGTAATTGTAAAAATATTTATCTGGTTTAATATAAATGGGTATTATAAGTCCCATTTCTTTTTTTTTAAAAATCTCATTAATAATAACTATATTAATTTTATTTAAATTTATATAATATGAAAAAATTTAAAATTGTTTATTAATTGTTTAATAACTGTTTATTCTATCAAGAGATTGCCATTGAACGCTAGGTGGAGAAGTTGGTACTGTGCAAGTATTATCAATATTTTCAAGTTTTTCACATACAACATCTTCATTATATTCTGGATGAGCTAAGAATTGGTCAATTGGATTTGCGATAAGAGGTCGGTGATTATTTTTAGCCAAAATTTTAGTATCAATTTGGAAATCGTATGGTTCTTCAAGATTGGCTTGTGGATTTTTACAAAGCCATTCCCATCTATTCCAACCAGTACCTCTTAAATTACAAGGTGGATTACTTAATCTAGTATCTTCACTTCCCTTAAAGCAATTATCAAAAGATATAAGTTCTTTTTGGTCTCCTACACATACTTTTGCCGATTTTTGACATCCTTTATGTTCTTTACCAGCTTTAGCTCCACAAAGTAAAGAATTTTCACATGTTGGAAGATATTTTCTGCTAGGACAATTGCTAAGATTTCTACTAATACCAATAAGTTCCGAATTGACATCTATTAAATCAGTATCAGTATTCAGAGCAACACCTCCATTTTGAAGACGAATACGCACATCAGTTGGATGACATGGTTTACAAGCATTTGGAGGTGTTCCTAATTGATAATGACCTGGTCCAGTTGTTTCTGCTAATACTTGTTGATAAGAGCATTGATCATATGGTAATCTATTAAAACTCATTTTTATTTAATTTAATAATAAATATAAATTAATTTATAATTATATATAATATTAATATTTTAATATTAATATTTTAATTACACTATATATACTATAAATATAATATTTTTATTTTTCAATACTTAATAATTAATATTTATTTCGTTTTTAAAGATTTTTTGCATTTATTTTTGAATTAAATAAAATGTATAAATATTAATAAAAATTATAAATTATTATATTATAAAGTATCTATAATATGAAAGAACAAAAAAAAAAAAGAGATAGAGTTAAAAACATAAAAAATGAGAATACAAAAAATATAGAAAAAGAAAATAAAGATATAAAGGAAGAGAAAAAGGAAATTAAAGAACTATTAAAAGATATTAAACCTAAAGTTAATTTAGAAGGGGCGAATCATTTAAAAAAAATAGCAGATAAAACAGAAGAGTTTTCTGATACAATTAAAGGTAGTGTAAATGATATTAGAGAAACATTTTATTCACTTGGAGGCATTGGTAAAAGTTTAAAAACTATTGGTAAATCTATTGGAGCTTTTTTTAAAGTTCTGTTTTGGGTATTTAAATTCATATTTTATTTTGTTGGTGAATTATTAAATCCATTTAATTTATTTAATGATTTATTTAATTCATTCGCAAGTTTACCAAGAATTATAATTAATGTTATTGTAAGAATAGTTGTTTCATTTAGTAAATATATTGTTAATAAAATATTAAATCCAATAGTAAATAAAGCATTTGGATGGGATTTAAATGTAGATGATGAAAATAAAGATAAAGATGTTATAAGAACAGATAAAAAATGTTATAAGGCTGATGAAGGAGCGTTACCTAATACTGTTATTATTTCAACTATATTATTACCCCCACTTGGTATATTTATGAGATTTGGATTACAAAAATGGTTAGAAATATTAATTGCTGGGGCACTAACTATGTTATATTATATTCCGGGTTTAATATATTCATTTATTATGATATGGCCTAAAAAATAATTTTATTAAAATAGTTAATAATTTTTGTTATAAATTATATATAATAATAATAATAATAATAATAGAATCAAATTATTAATAATAATATAAAATAAAATAATGAAAATTAAAGAAAGTTTTAAGGCAGATAAATTTGGATTTATAGATAGAAGTGAAGATAGAGATAAAAGAATATCTATAGATGATTTTGATAGAAAAACAATAGAAGCAGTAGAAGCAAGTGGTACTTATGGTAAATTAATATTAGCATCATTTGATTATGCTGTTAATAAAATAATTAAACTTATTAATTATTTATTTCTCGGATTTTTTAAAGACGGTTTTAATGGTTTTAAATCACCCGAAGATATTAAAAACGAAATAAAAAAAGAAAAAATAGAAAGACTTAGAATTTTAAAAGGGGGAGCTGTAATTATAAGATATAAATTTATGAGATATTTGATAACTATATTAATGCCCCCATTTGGTATATTTATGTCAAAGGGGTTATATGGATGGGTTAATATATTACTATCTATTATGTTAATGTATATTAGTTATCCAATAGGTATTATATATGGAATGATTATTAGTTTTAATAGTTATTATTCTGAATATTATCAAGAAATGAATGAAAAGGAAATAAATGAAGGAACAAAAACTAAATAATTTTTAATAAGATTTTATAAGATTAAATTTATTAAAAATTTTAATATATAATAATTATAATATATAATATTAAAATGGATTCTAAAGAGTCTCATGAAGAAATAAAAAAGAAAATTAAAAACGGCGAATATGGTTTATTTGATAAAATACTATACGGTGGTTTAGGTTATGGATATTTTTGTATTCCATCTGATGTATTTAAATGGATATTTACTGGTATATTTCCACCTATAGGTATTTTTATTCATTATTTTGGTAAATTAAGTAAAAAATTTCCTTATATAACAGTACAAAATATTAAAAATTTGGTATCTCATATTGATGAATTTATAATCGCATTTTTAGGTACTATGTTATTTTATATTCCTGGATTAATGTATGTTATTAATATTTTTAATAAATCTGCTTCTACTACAGAAAATCTCGAAGATACTAAGGAAAAATATAAAAATACTAGTAATAAAGAAGATAAAGAAGATAAAGAAGATAAAGAAGATAAAGAAGATAAAGAAAAGGAATATAATGACGATGATGATGATGATGAAGATGCTGATGATAATGAAGATGATGATGAAGATGAAGATGACTATGTTCCAACTAATCTAGATAATTTAAGAGAAACATTGTTTAATGATTAAATATAATATAAAATAATTAAAACATTATAAAAAAATTGAAACATTATTATCTAGTATTAAATACTATTTATAAAAGTTAGTATTTAAAATAAGAAATTAAAATATATAAATAATGTCAAAAATAAGGTTTTCTGTAAGTAATTTATTTGTAATTATGAATATGAATTATTTCAAGAAATTTGATAAAGTTGTATTTAGTGTATGGAGGTCTTTTAATTATGGAGATTTCCAGAAATATTCTGATTTAGCAACTAAAAACACGCCAGATATTATCCCTAAAAATTTATCAACAACAAAACAACTAGAAGCTTTTCAAGATAAATATAAATTTAATATTAAAGAAGATATTAAAAAGTGTCAATCATCTAAAACAAGTGCAGATGTTGTTAAAAAAAAAGCTGAAATTTTAGAATCACTTCCAAAAAAAATAAAAAAAGAAGATTTAAAAGAAATAACAAAATTAGTTAATGATACAAGTAATACTGTATATGGAACAAAAAATGAAAATAATGCTGTCGTGGCATTTGAAAAAACTCATAAATGTAAAGTATCATCTAGTCAAGCATGTAGTGAAATTACAATTAATGATGGTACGATTGTTATTGTAGGTAAAATCGACGGTTTGACTGAAAAAGGAGAAGTGGTAGAAATTAAAAACCGTGTAAATAAGCATTTTAATACTATTCGTGGATATGAAAAACCACAAATTATGACATATTTATGGATGAATAAAGCACAATCGGGGTTTTTAGTTGAAAATCTTAAAACAAAAGATGGGTGTAATCTTAATGTTATTCCCGTTGAATATGAAGATAAATATGTAGAAGAAAATGTAATTCCTAATCTGACACGGTTTCATAAGTTTTTTATGGATTTTATGTGTAATGATGAATGGAAATTGTCTTTAATAAAAGGTGAGGAAGCTAAAATTTATGATATATTTATGAAAAAATATTAAAAAACAAACAAACAAAAAATATTATTTAATTAATTATTATAATTATATTTCTTTTTTCAAATTTTACTTTTTTCTAAATAAGTTAAATAACAGTATTCTCCTCTATCTACACTAATCTCATTTAATATATTTTGAGTGTTCTCATTAAATAATTTATGTTGTTCGCTAAAAGTAAAAGTATATTGTTGACTATAATATACATCATTATAATTATAAAATATTTGTTGTTGTTGCTTTTTCATTTTTAAATAATCTAATTTTATAATTTATAGATTAAATTTCAATTTTTATATTACTTTATTTTCTCATTAATGTTAATACTATTAAACATATCAAAATAATAAATATTATTATAATAGTTTGTTTATTTAAAAAGACATTTATATTATTATTTTGATAAGAATGGTTATTATTTATATTAAAA
>Ga0209634_1001497_pt1 | contig 16933 bp, 12 predicted proteins | sample LinPmetageLP40_FD_184043 | JGI IMG/M metagenome (GOLD analysis project Ga0209634, IMG submission 184043) | Marine viral communities from the Pacific Ocean - LP-40 (SPAdes) (version 2) | ecosystem: Environmental > Aquatic > Marine > Oceanic | place: Pacific Ocean | collected 2010-08-26
TCTAAACTGAATACATATTCTAATCCAAATGATATACTGGCATTAATTGATTTCGATAAAATAATTCATGTTATTAATTTATCACAGATACCCATAAGAGAATTAATAACATCTGTAACAAACAACCCATTAAAACAGCTAATTGAACATCTGCATGATCAGGAAAGTCTTATTTCAAATGAATTATTATTCAAACTTCAAAAAATAGCAGGGCAAGGTTATCATAAATCTCTCGTTAATTCAGATACTGGTATAGGTCGAACACTTGAAGCTCTATTAGGTATTGATATGAACTCTTCAAAATCTCCAGATTACAAAGGTATCGAGTTAAAATCTTTTAGAGATTCTAGAGGGACGCGGAAAAGCCTTTTTGCAAAGACTCCTAATTGGGAACTTAGTAAGTTTAAGTCAAGAGTTGAAATATTAGATAATTTTGGTTACTGGGAAAAGGGTGTTTTTAGGTTATACAATACCATTAGAGGTACTGGAAGAAATGCTCAAGGATTAATTCTCAACATAGAATACGAAAATGATTGGTTAGTAGAGAATTCTGATAAACCTGAAATAGGTGATTTTTTAGTATGGGAACTGGCTGTATTGAAGAATGCCCTGTTAAAAAAGCATAAAGAAACATTTTGGGTCACTACTGAAAGTAAAATTGAAGACAACAATGAGTACTTTTTATACAAATCAGTGGAGCATACTAAAAATCCACTAGTGGATCAATTTGAAATATTAATTGAGATAGGAGCCATTACATTGGACTATCCAATAAAAAGACTCTCAACAGGTGCAGTAATTGACAAAGGCAGTAATTTTAAATTAAAATCAAGTTGCTTGGATTTATTATTTCCACCAAGCAATCATTATGATTTATTAGCATAGTCACAACCACTTGCCAAAATACATATTCTACACTTTGGATTTTTTGATAAACAAACCTTGGAACCAAAATCCAAAATTGCCCAATTAATTTCTTTTGATTTACCATGATTCACAACCTGTTTAGCAAGCTTTTGTAAATAAGGGTCATATCTAATATCGACAAGTTTTCTGGGACCGAAGTATCTTTCCAATACTCTTGCCATATTTACATCCAATAGAGGGGCGGGTCTCTTTAAAATAAACAACTCATAAGCATTGGTAATGTACTGCCCCATCATGGACATTTCTTCAACTTGATTTCTGCTAGATGGGAATCTTCCATTTCGACTCTTCATCTCTTGTGCCAACTTAAAAAGTCTTGATGCCCTTTGTTTTTGTAGACCTAAAGGTTTTAAAACATTCTCTAATTCTTCTATTGTAGCTTGTCCTAGCTTTCTCCAAGATGAATATTTCTTAATGAAGATTGGAAAATATTTGGCAACCGTTTCTGCTTTGGTTCTTTGCAACAGTACCTCAGAAATTATTCTAATGTAATTATTAGCAGATTTATTTCTCCAAGGAAATTTTCTAGCATTTGCTTCATACCATTTTAAAATTTGCTCCTGAAAATCAGATATTTGATTATGAGATATCATATATACAAATTACATCAAGACAGGTTAGGTAGCAAAATACATTGTGTTAAATAGATTTCTGGTATAGGCTTATAACACCAATTGAAAACCATCACATCACTTTTTGACAGGAATTATCATTTAACACGAATGACTCAGTTGGGTAAATCTTTTGCCAATCCTTCCAAAGAGGGAATATCGTGCTGAATATTGAATCGCAAAAAGCAACCATAAAATTCCATTGACATGACCAAAGTCCTTTGACTTACTGATGAATATCATCATTGGAAGGCTGTTAAGATCGTAATTTAGCTTGAGAAGAAAGGAAAGGTGAGAAGAAAGGAATGTTACGGGAGATCAGTGAGTTAACTACTGAATAAGATGAGAACAATATTATTTCCGACAGATTTTTCCGAACGAGCAGATAAGGCCTTAGTTGAAGCCGTGGGTTTTGCCAATAAATTTGGTGCTAAACTCATCATATATCACGCTTACCATCGTCCTTATGATTATGGTGGGAATACGCATATATCCATGAGGCTTACTATTTTGGAAAAAAAAATTGATGCGCAGTTTAAAAATCTACTTGATGCAAATAGTGGACTAAAAAAGGTTGATCATGAGTTTCATAAAGAGTTGGGTTTTTCTAGCGAAAGTATTATAAATGCCTCTAAAACAAAGAATATAGACCTCATCATCATGGCAACCAAAGGCGCAAACGGGTTTGGAGAGCTTTGGGGAAGCAAGACTGAACAAATAGTCAAAAATGTAGAAGTACCAGTGTTGGTTATTCCGGATAACACTAGTCTTAACATGACCAAAGTTGGACTGCTTTGTGATTATAGTGCCGAAGTGGATTACCATACGCTTGATTTTCTTTTAGAAGTTGTGAAAAAGCTGAAACTCAACACAGATGTAATCACTATGAACAAGGATGAAAAAATAATGACTCCTGATGAAAAGGCTTACCGCCAATTAGTACGGAAAAAATTAGAAAGCCTCCCAGTCACTTTTAACGTTACTTTTAATAGCCAAATAGAGCAAGGGATCATAACGTATAGCATTACAAATGACATTGGACTGATTGCAATTTTACCCAAACACTACAAATTTATTAAACACTTATTTCATGAAAGTCTAACACAGAAAATGACTTTTCACAGTCCGATTCCTTTATTAGTACTCAATTAATTTGAATCTACATGACTGATATAAATAACCTAGACATACTCACAGATAAGATCTATCAAGAAGGGATAGAAAAAGCCGAAAAGAAATCCAAAGGCATTCTTGCCAAAGCGGAAGCTGAACGCATCCGGATTTTGGAAGAGGCAAGCTATGAAGCAAAAAAGATAACAGATGATGCTACCAGTGAAGCCAATAGGCTATCCAGAAGCGTAGAGAAAGAACTACAGCTCAAAGGCAAGCAATTGATCAGTGACTTGAAGGGCGAAATCCAAAACTTGTTGTCTCGAAAAATTTTGAAAGAACCTGCCAAAGCAGCTTTTTCAGATGTATCTTTTATACAATCTGCCATTCTGGAAGCCATAGCCTCTTGGAAACCAGCTGACGATTTGGAACTGTTGCTACCCAAATCATTGGAAAACAGATTGGAAAAATCATTTCAACAAAGTATTAGCGATTATTCAAAAAACCTTACTGTAACTTTTAATGATCAGTTGCAAGGAGGCTTTAGGATATCAGAAAATTCAGACGCTTACCAGATCTCCTTTACAGAAGAGGATTTCATCTCCCTTTTTAGTCAATATTTGGAAGAACAAACTACCAAAATACTTTTCACTACATCCACATGAGCTATTATTATCTCATATCTGGTTTGCCTGATTTGAACCTGAATAAGTCTTCTCAAAAAATAGATTTTGGAGAAATTGTTGACACCATCCAACGAAATCTGAATCCAGAAGATGAAAGGTCATTTCGATACCTACTGTACCCAAATGATAATAGGAACCTGCTCAATGTATTGTTTGTCAAGTATAAGAATTTCCCAGAGGCGGCTTTTTTTTTCCCATCTATCCTGTCCGTATCGGCAATTCAGGATTATGGCATTCAGAAGACCATCTTCCCATCTTATATGAGTGAATTTCTTAATAGTTATGAAGATCAATTTGCATCCATGACCTTAAGGGAAATGGAAGATCAATTGTGGGGAAATTTTTACCGGGAAGTTGAGAAACAAGATCCATTCATCGGTCATTACTTTCTGTTTGACAGGCAGTTAAAAGAACTTACTGCTTGGTATAACGCATCACATTTTGATTTCCTGAGCAAGGCCTCATCAAAGAAAGACACTTCTTTATCTTTAAACCAGCCCGGAAAGGCAAAACCCGTACTAGCTGACTTGCCGGGCGATTATCCCTATTTAGAAAAGCTGGAAGAAGCGATTGCCTCGGGTCTGCCTGATAAAATCGAACAATGTGTCGATCAAATAAAATGGAGCTACCTGTCCCAGGTGCCAGGTTTTTTCGGTCGAGAGCAAGTGTTTGTATATGTGCTAAAGTTGCTGGTCGTACTCAGGTGGCAAAAGACGAACCCTGAAGAAGGAGAAAATCATTTCAGTGAAATTCAGGAAAACATCAAGCAAAAAGTTAATTCAACCCTAATCCCAATTAGATGACCATAGGCAAAGTCACAGGTGTGGTGTCCAATCTCATTACAATAGTAGCTGAAGGTCCAGTTACACAAAATGAAATTTGTTTCATTCTGAGTGAGGAAAAGAGATTGAAAGCAGAAGTCATTCGGGTAAATGGGAGTATAGCTTCTGCTCAACTGTTTGAATCCAGCAGAACGATCAAAATAGGAAGTAAGGTAGAGTTTACCGGGCGTATGCTGGAAGTAGAGCTTGGGCCAGGTCTTTTATCAAAAAGGTATGACGGGCTGCAAAATGATCTTTCAAAAATGGGTGGTATTTTCATTGAGACTGGAGAGGTAACTGCACCATTGGACGAAGATGTTTTGTATTTCTTTACTCCGATCGTAGAATCGGGCGTGCAGGTGAAAGCAGGTGACTGGCTGGGAAGCGTACAAGAAAACTGGATAGATCATAAGATCATGGTCCCTTTTAGTATGGAAGGGTCATTTAAGGTATCCTCTATTATCAAATCCGGGGATTACAAAATAACGCATACTATAGCCACATTAATTTCCGAAAATGGAGAAGAACTGGCCATTACCATGCGCCAGAAATGGCCGGTAAAGCTGGCAATCAAAGCTTTTGACAACAAATTAAGACCACGTAATATTTTACAAACAGGCTTACGTGTCATTGATACGTTCAATCCCATTGCCGAAGGGGGAACAGGCTATATCCCGGGGCCATTTGGCACGGGCAAGACGGTGTTGCAGCAGGCCATAGCCAAAAACAGTGAGGCGGACATTGTGATCATAGTGGCCTGTGGTGAGCGGGCCAACGAAGTAGTGGAGATTTTTACCGAATTTCCTCAATTGACAGATGCTGCCACTGGTCGAAAACTAGATGAAAAGATCACCATCATTTGCAATACCTCCAACATGCCGGTAGCTGCAAGAGAAGCATCAGTTTATGTAGGCATGACACTGTCAGAGTATTATCGGAACATGGGCCTGAAGGTCCTCATGCTTGCAGACTCTACTTCCAGATGGGCACAGGCACTGAGGGAAATGTCCAATAGAATGGAAGAACTGCCCGGTCAGGATGCGTTTCCTGTGGAGCTGCCTGCTACCATTGCCAACTTCTACAGCCGTGCGGGGCTTGTGGACTTAAACAATGGAGAACAGGGATCGCTCACCTTCATTGGAACCGTCTCGCCAGCAGGTGGAAACTTCAAAGAGCCCGTAACCGAGGCTACCAGTAAAGTAGCCAGGTGCTTTTATGCACTTTCTCAAAAGCGTGCAGATGCCAAGCGATATCCTGCCATTGATTCGTTGGCTTCTTACTCTAAATATCTGGAATATCCGGAATTTATTGCTGATTCTGACGCCACTATTCAGAAAGGATGGGTGAAGCTGGTCCAAAGAGCCAAGGATCTGGTAAGAATCGGTCTGGAAGCAAGGGATCAAATCAGTATTTTGGGGGACGATGCTGTTCCAGTAGCTTATCACATCCATTTTTGGAAGAGTGAGTTGATAGATTTTACACTCATACAACAAGACTCTTTCGATGATATAGATATGAATTCACCCATGGAAAGACAGCAGTATATGCTCAATAAGATCATGATGATAGGTGAAATGGATTTTTTCTTTTCTGAGTTTGAAGAGGTAGATACCTATTTCAAAAAACTGATCAACCTCTTGAGACAAATGAATTATTCTACTTTTCAATCTTCCGGGTTCAAAAAATATGAGCAGGAGTTGGATAATGAACTACAAAAAAAACCGGCATCGGAAGCAGATAGCCAAAACTTAGCGGTTGAAACAAAACCAACATTATGAAGACTAAAGCATTTCAGAGAATCTATACCCGGCTTTCTAAAATCACCAAAGCCACTTGCGATGTACGAGCAACTGGAGTGCGCTATGGAGAACTTGGCTGGGTAAACGACCGACCAGCACAAGTAATCAGTGTAGTGGGGGAAGTGGTCACCTTGCAGGTCTTCTCAGGCACAGAGGGCGTGTCATCCAAATCGGAAGTCATCTTTTCGGGGACACCTCCTGTACTCAAAGTGGGTGATTTGCTGGCTGGTCGATTTTTGAATGCCTATGGAGACCCCATTGATGGTGGTCCCGAGTTGGTGGGTGAAATGAGGCTCATAAATGGAAATGCCGTAAATCCTGTCAGAAGAGCGAAACCTTCTACCTTGCTCGCCACGGGAATTGCAGGTATTGACCTAAATAACACGCTGGTGACCGGACAAAAGATTCCCTTTTTTGCTGATCCAGATCAGCCCTATAATCAAGTACTGGCTGAAGTAGCTATGCGCACAAAGGCCGATAAAATCATTCTGGGCGGTATGGGATTGTCCAATGATGACTACATCTTCTTTAAAGATACTTTTTCCAAAGCCGGAGTACTGGATAAAATCGTATCTTTTATCAATACCTCAGAAAATCCGCCACTCGAGCGGTTGTTGATTCCCGATATGGCCTGTACCGCTGCAGAGTACTTTGCCAATGACAAAAAAGAAAATGTGCTTGTACTTTTAACGGATATGACCCTTTATGCCGATGCGCTGGCTATTGTCGCCAACAAAATAGACCAGATTCCTTCCAAAGACTCGATGCCAGGGTCGCTTTATAGCGATTTGGCAAGTATTTATGAAAAATCAGTTCAGTTTGTACATGGAGGATCCATTACCATCATTGCCGTCACCACCCTCAATGAAGGAGATATCACGCATGCCATTCCAGACAATACGGGTTACATCACAGAAGGACAATTGTTTTTAAAACACGATGCCGATATAGGAAAAGTAATTGTAGATCCCTTCCGTAGCTTGTCCCGACTCAAGCAAAATGTCATAGGGAAGAAAACTAGGGAAGATCATCCCCAGGTGATGAACGCCCTCATCCGGTTATATGCTGATGCTATGGATGCTAAAACAAAAAAAGAAAATGGCTTTGATCTGAATGAATACGATAAAAAATGCCTCGCTTTCGCTAAAGAGTATGCTATGAAACTTCTGGCCGTTGATATAAATATACCGATTGACGAAATGCTGGATACGGGTTGGTACTTATTTGAAAAGTACTTTGAGAAATATGAGGTGGGTATCAAAGAGCAGTTGATAGAAAAGTATTGGAAAACACCTGTGCCCTTAGAAGAACTCGTTTTAGAATGATGGTGTCATGGCTGTAAAATTCCAATATAACAAAACGACCATCCAGCAATTTCGCAGGCAATTGGCCATACGCGAAAAGGCACTCCCTATTCTAAAAAACAAAGAAACAGCCCTTAGACAAGAGGAAAAGGATACTGTAGCCATATTGGAAAAACTGAGAATGCAAAAGAAAGAGCTAGTAAGCTGCCTAAAACCTTTCCAGCCATTTTGGGGTGAATTTCCCAATATAGTGACACTTGAAAACGCAGGAATTTACCAAAAGAAAGTTGTGGGGATCAAAGTCCCGGAAATTGGCGAAATCACTTTTCAGTTGATTGACATGAGTTGGTGGAACTACCCTGCCTGGATTCCTTCAGGGATTGATATAATCCAAAAAACCATTGCTAACGATCTAAATATCAGGATTAAGGAGGAGCAAATGTCTTTGTTGAACACAGCTAGAAAAAAGACTACACAAAAAGTGAACCTCTATGAGAAAGTACAAATACCTGCTTATGAAGAGGCAATTCTGAAGATTAAAAGATTTCTTGAAGACCAGGAGAATATTGCCAAGGCCGCTCAAAAGATTATGAAAAAGAAAAAGGATCGGAGGGTGGAGATATGAAAGCAAAATTTAAAAAATTAAGCCTGCTAGTATATCATCGTGATAAAGAAAACACCACCAATATGCTTCATGAGCTTGGTGTGGTTCATCTGGAGCTTGACACCAGTTTCAGAAATGATAGCATGGAGGAAATAGAGCTTCGAAAAAATAGACTTAGTAAAGCTTTAGATATCATTCGTGAATACGTTGATTACGAGTCTGTTGAGCCTGCTTCTCTATTAGAGCCAGACCTGGCTGCTGATGTGATTGCCGATCAAATCCTCACGCTTAAGTATAAGAAAGAAGCCAATGCCCAGGAGAGGGAGTTGCTTCGCAAAAACAAATTGCGATTATTGCCATGGGGCGACTTCCATCAAGATAAAGTGGTACGACTGGCTCAATCTGGCATTGAAGTTGCTTTTTATGTGGCTGATCATAAGGCATTTAAACAGTATGATTTTACTCAAATGACCTGTTTCGTTATAAACGAATCGTCCGATCAAACCTACTTTGTCGTACTGTCAAAAGGAGAGGAACTGTCTTTACCCTTTGAAAGGGTGCAGCTTCCCTCCATGAGTCTTACCGATATTTTGTCCAAAGAAAAAAAGCTCAACAGAAGTGAGATAGAATTTTCCGAGGCGGTATATACCTACCTGCCTTATCTGCCAATGCTTCACGAAGAGTTGGTTAACCTGGAAAACCAAGAGATGCTTCAATTGGCAAATGCCAGTTATGAAGCGCATGGCAATGGCACTATCGCGCATCTGACAGGCTGGCTTCCAACTTCTCTCGAAGATCGTCTTTCCTATTACCTTGATCAGGAAAAACGTGTTTATACAATTTCAGAACCTGATGTAGGGGATAACGTACCTGTTTTACTCAAGAACCCGAAGTACCCTGAATTATTCGAGTCCATCACCAATATTTTTCAATTGCCTGGTTCTTACGAAATGGATCTCACACCTTTCATCGCTGTTTTTTACCCCATCTTGTTTGCTTATTGCCTGGGAGATGCAGGTTATGGGTTGATCCTCTTCTCCATAGCCGCAGTGGGTTGGTTTACCTTTTCAAAAAACTCCAGAAGTATGGCTGCTTTAGGGATGATTTTAGGGATTTTCACTACGCTAATGGGCGTAGTAAAGTCGGGAAGTGTTTTTGGTCTGCCCATCATAAGCGATCAGTCAAATCCTCTTTTTCAATTCCTTTCTCAGTACGTGATTATTCCCGATGATCGGGGCGTTGTTTTTAATGCCTTCAATGTGGCTTTGATGATCGGTGTAGTACAGGTACTGGTGGGCATTCTGGTATCAATCACAAACAAAATCCGCTTCAAAAGCTGGTTAGAAGGTATGCCGCAAATAGGTAAACTGTTGATGGTTATCAGTTTGATTTGGATGTTTTTGGCAGATATGCAGGGAGTGGCTGTTTTACAACCATTCTCTGAAGGTAGGCGTATTGCCCTTATTATTGGTGTGTTGTTGGTACTCTTTTTTCACGACATGAAAGTACCCATTCTGAGCAGGGCTGCCAGTGGAATATTGCCACTGTTCTTTATTGTGACTGGCATACTCGGGGATGTTCTTTCTTATGTGCGCCTGTTTGCTCTTGGAGTAGCCTCCTCCGTTTTAGGTTTAGTAGTCAATCAGATAGGCACTCAAATCATGGACAATAGTTGGTGGGGGATACTTATTGGGGTTATCTTTCTGTTGTTTGGTCATAGCCTCAACTTTGCCCTCGCCTCCCTGGGGGCTTTTGTACACCCACTCAGGCTCACCTTTGTAGAGTTTTACAACAATGCACAATTCGAAGGCGGAGGAATAGCCTATAAACCATTTCGAAAAATAAATGTCTCAAATTTAAAATAGAAAAATATGGAAACGCTACCCTTGACACTCGCATTTATTGGTCTTGGCCTTTTAGTTGGACTCTCAGGCTGCGGTAGCGCCATGGGTACAGCGATAGGAGCAATGGCCACTGTTGGCGCCTTAAAAAAACGTCCAGACGCTTTTGGTTCTTTTATTGTACTCAGTGCGCTACCAGGAACACAAGGACTGTATGGTTTCGCTGGTTTCTTTATACTCCAGGATTTGATTGGGCCGCAAATGACACTCCTACAGGGAGCAGGAATACTGGGAGGGGGACTAGCACTCGGTCTGGCTGGATTACTGTCGGGAATGTATCAGGGAAAAGTATGTGCCAGCAGTATTGATAGTATTGGGTCAGGCAACGATGTTTTCGGAAGAGCACTGATACTTGCCGTATTCCCCGAGCTCTATGCCATTATCGCCTTTGCATCACTGTTTCTCATTCGTGGAATACTATAACTCAAAATGAAAAGAAGATGGAAATCATGAAGTATGAACCTTACAAAGTAGCATTGGTGGGACTAGATCTGACAGAAATGGATGATCACTTAATCAAATATACAGCGATGATTAGTAAGGTATTAGCCCTTGAGCGGATTTTATTCGTACATATAGCCAAAACCCTGGAGCTACCTGATCAACTTCTAAAGGAGTACCCGGGTCTCTTGGAGCCTTTAGATGAAAGCATTGAAACAGACCTTCAAAGCAAAGTTGATGCTCATTTTGGTTCTTCGGGCGTGGCCGTTGACTGTATTGTAAAAGAAGGCAACTCGATAGAAAAAATTCTAAGACTTTGTAGAATCAAGGATGTAGATTTGATAATCATGGGACGTAAGAGGAGTCTGGAAGGTTCTGGTCTTGTGTCGAGTAAGATTGCCCGAAGATGTCCCTGTTCTTTACTCTTGATTACCGAGGAGTATAATCCTGAAATAAAAAACATCTTGGTTCCTATTGATTTTTCAGAGCATTCCTCACTTGCCATGCATTGCGCATTGGAACTTTCAGAAAATGCCAAGGCCATATTGTTGCTAATGCATATTTACCGTGTCCCAAAGGGTTATTATAAGACAGGAAAATCTTTTGATGAATTTGCAGAGATTATGAAAAAACATACGGAAAATGATTGTGAAAAATTTCTTTCAACGCATGATTTCCCACCTGATATTCCATGTGAATATGTGTTAACTGACGATGGGAAATATTCAAAAATCACCTATGCCTTGGCAGAAAAAAACAACGTAGATATGATTATTATGGGTTCTAAAGGTCGCACCAATGTTTCTTCGGTGCTCATGGGATCCGTTGCTGAAAAACTGGTTTACTTAGATAGTCATATTCCCATTCTGATTGTCAAAAGCAAAGGTGAAAACATGGGTTTGTTAGATGTGTTGATGAAAATATAGATTTGTGTTTAACATATTTTTATACATTATAATGCCAGAAAAAATACCAGGATTCACTTCAAAACAAGGTTTGACCGAACTCGGTCAAACCAATTTACAAAAGCAAAAAATATCGTCAAATCTTTACTATGGAATTGTTAAAAAAAATAATTCATCGTTTTGACTCTTTCTTTTTCCCTTTCCCAGCGTTAAAATTTTAGTAACCATTCAGGTAGGTATAAATTAGTTTGATGTGAAGATTGGATGGTTTAAAAAAAGAAGTATAAAAAATTTACGAAAGGGTAATACTGATGACGCACTCTTTTTGTTCAATGCGTTATTGCTGCCTACGCAGGAATGACGTGCTAAAATAACACTGTCTTTGAAATCATCACTAGCTCCACTCCTGAATAGTTACTCTGGATTGCTTATGTATTTTTTATATTGTTCTTCTAACCTGTCTAATATTTGCTTAGGAAGCTTTGGTTGATTTTTCAACTTAAAATTTGATCCATTTGATCCGAAAGTATAGGTAAGGAAGATCAAAGAATAACCAAGTGTAAATTCAGAAAGTACGTAAAGTACCCAAGCTAATTCCTCTGATATTATATTTGGTTGAGACCAAAAAACAAGTTCAGTTATATGAATTGCGTAATGGCTCCTATTTAAATCACGTCACTGTTGACCTTTCGGGAATAGAGACACGTTTATTGAATTAAACTTGAATAGTTTTGAGGAAACCATCAAACAATAAATATTGTTGGGTTTGTCGGGTATGAAAAAGTATATTATTCTCGCTAACAGTGAAAGGTGATATGAAGCATATTGAAAGTTTTGGTTAGATGAATTTAGAGAGGATATACTTTTTGAAAATGAAAATTATTTGCACAAATATACATATGGCAAAATTCCTCTACCTACTGGGTTGTTTGTCCTCTTTTTCAGCTTTTTGTCAAGACATATCCCTCAAAGATATGAATGGACTTTCTGATAAAGAAAAAGTGGATGCACTCCTTATAGCTTATGATGAGGTGATTTCTTCAAAACCAGATACAGCAATTGTATATGCTCAGAAAGCTCTTGCGCTAAGTGAAAATAATCTGTATGAATTAGGACGTGCCAATAGTCATTACCGCCTGGGCGTATTTTACACAAATTCTGGAGATTTTGAACGTGCTTTGAAGAACCTGAATGCTGGCAAGCATTTATATGAAAAGCTTAACAATCACAAAGGAGTTGTTCTTTGCCATAAGTATATAGGCACTCTCTATAATTATGCAGGTGATAATGAAAAGGCCCTGGAAAACTATATCTCCGCATCAAATCTTGCCGAAAAGATCAAACTAACCAGTGAATCATTGAAGATCACTAACAACATAGGGATGATCTATTTGAAACAACAATATTTTGATTTAGCAATTGAGTACTTTCTCAAATCTTTGCAGATGGAGCCAGAGAAATATGCTGAGTCTATTATTTTAGGTAATCTGGGACAGGCCTATAAAAATAGGGGGGACGAGGATAGCGCTTTGGAATATTATGAAAAAGGATTGGAAATATGTCGTGAGTTAAATGATGCCAGTTGTGAGGTTCATCAATTGGGGTATATATCTACAATATACTCAGAGAGACAACAATATAATAAAGCCCTTGAATACTCTTTCATCGTAAAGAAGAGACTAGAACAGATGGGGTCGAAGAGGGAACTTATTGTTATTTATAATAGAATCGCTTTGACTTATCAGTATCAACAAAGATATGATAGTGCAATAAAATATTTTAACAAAGGACTAGCACTTGCTGATGAAACAAAGTCACCGTCATTACACCTGATTCATGCGAACCTGGCAATGGCCTACAATGATTCGGAACAATACAAATTGGCTTTGGATCATTTATTCATTCACCAGGAGATAAAAGATAGCCTACACCTGATAGATAGAAATAAGCAGACAGAAGAATTACTTGCCAAATATGAAGGTGAAAAGAGAGAAAAGGAGATTGCACTACTTAAGAAAGAAAAAGAATTTCAGGCTGTTTTATTGAAGAGCCAAAAAACTGAATTTGACCGTGAACAATTGCAGAAAAATTTGGAAGCGCATCTGAAAGAGCGCAAGATAATACAGCTAAAAACAGAGAATCAATTGCAGTTGTTTTCCTTGCAGAGAGAGCAGGCAAAAGCAGAAAAGAAGGAGAGTCATATTGGCTTACTAGAAAAAGAAAAAGAGTTGCAAAATGCTGAATTAAGAAGACAAGCTTTAATAAAGAACGTAGCGATTACTGGAGCTTTTTTTATGCTAATTGTAGTAGTTGTTTTTTTGATTATATACCAACAAAAGATAAAAACCCAGAAACTTCTGTCCCTAAAAACGAAAGAGTACAATGAACAAAAGAGCCTTGAAATGATTAAGGAAAACGAGATAAGTGCCATAAATGCTAAGATTGAAGGTGAGGAAAGAGAAAGAGAAAGAATAGCAAAGGAGTTACATGATGGAATAGCAGGAAATTTAGCTGGTATAAAACTCAACCTGAGTAAACTGTCTATTGATAATGGTCAAAATTTAGAGTTGAAAAAAGTAATTAAGCATATTGATGAAACATACAATGAAGTGAGATCAATATCTCATGACTTGATTCCATCCAAAATGCAGAGCTTGCCCTTTGTTGAGTTGGTTAGAAACTATTGTGATGACCTTAGTGAGGCTCACACTTTTGAGATATCCTTCAAATATCATCCTGAACAAATGGTGAACAAGCTTTCAGATAAAATAAAAATTGAGATTTATAGAATTATTCAGGAGTTAATGAACAATATCATAAAACACGCTAACTCAGATCAGGTAGATATACAACTAACAAACCTCGAAGACCATGTCAATTTAGTGGTCGAAGATAATGGAGTAGGTTTTGATATTCATAAAACTACAAAAGGGATAGGTTTGGGTAATATAACTTCCAGGGTGGACGGACTACATGGAGACATTGATATCGACACTTCAATCAACCGTGGAACGATTGTGAATATTAATATTCCCATTGTAGAAATTGGAGAGAATTTTCAGGATAAAATTTGATCTGGAAAAATGATAAAGAAAGAAAAAACCAAGGTCTTAATTGTTGATGATCATCTGATGTTTTTACAAGGGTTGGCAGCACTGCTACAAGATGTAGATGACATTTTTTTGGCGGATACATTGACTAGCGGAGAGAGCGCACTATTAATGCTAGAAGAACAGTCCATAGACATTGTAATCATGGATATAAGTATGCCCGGTATGGATGGTATTGAACTCAATGAAATAATAAAAAAGAAGTATCCTGAAATAAAAACGTTGATATTGAGTACACATAGTGACCGTAAAATAATTGACAAACTCATAAAGGGTGATGCAAACGGATACTTACTCAAGAATGCCGAAAGGGACGAACTTTTAGAGGTAGTATATTCGCTTGCAAGAGGTGAAAATTATTTTTCAAAAGAAATAAAAGAAAAAATGCAAAGTGCTTATTCTGTGAAAAATGAAAACAGGACTGATCAAAACCTAAGTAGGCGTGAGATAGAAATACTGAAACTAGTTGCTGATGGATACAGTACACAAGAAATATCAAATCTACTTTTTATAAGTCAACATACGGTTAATTCTCATAGGAAAAGTTTACTATTCAAGCTTGGTTTAAAGAATGCTGCGGGGTTAGCCAAGTATGCTTTGGAAAATGGAATTGTTTAGTTCTTCATAATCCTATATGTTATTTTATCTTGCTTATTTTTCAAAGTAACGAAGTATATACCTGAAACATATTTACTCATATCAATTGACGATTCCTGTTTAGTTATTGTTTCAGATAAAACTAGTTTCCCAGTTGAATAAATAATTTCGATTTCTAATTCTTTATTTTCTCCTTTATCGATTATTAGGGAGTTTACAAAAGGATTTGGGTACACTGAAATCCCGACCTTGTTAAGGTCTTTTGAGATACTAGTAATAGTAAAATCTATACAATCTGAAGTAACTGAACAAGTTTCATTGCTTATTATAACGGCATAGCTACCACTGGATTGTGCTGTGAAATTCTGATTCGTGGCTCCTACGATTGAAACATTGTTATCAGCACAGTCAATCCATTGGTAGGTGTAGCCATTAGCATTAGCTGATAAGATAGCATCGCTTACAGAAATAGAATTATCGATTGGAGTAATTACAACATTCTGTATTTGCGTAGCAGTGTTTCCATTGCCATCATCATACGTCCAGGTAATTACTGTAGTTCCTGATGTGGTTATGGGAAAAGTTGTATTCGTTGTTCCACTGATGATACCTGCACAATTATCTGTTGCAGTAGGAGCTGTTGGCATTGCCACCGAGCATTGGCTGGTTATATCAGCTAGGCTTGTTACATCAGCTACAGGTGGGGTCACATCATTGATAATTACATTTAGTGTTTGTGTGGAAATGTTTCCATTGCCATCATCATACGTCCAGGTAACTACTGTAGTTCCTGATGTGGTTATGGGAAAAGTTGTATTTGTTGTTCCACTGATGATACCCGTACAATTGTCTGTTGCCGTGGGAGCTGTTGGCATTTCTACCGAACATTGACCGGTTAGATCAGCGAGGCTTGCTACATCAGCTACGGGTGCGGTCACATCATTGATAATTACATTTTGTGTTTGCGTAGAAGTGTTTCCATTGCCATCAATATACGTCCAGGTAATTACTGTTGTCCCTTGAGTTGTTATTGGAAAACCCACATTTGGAGTACCCGCAATAGAACTGGCACAATTATCTGAGGCCGTGGGAGCTGTTGGTATTGTTACCGAACATTCCCCGCTTAGATCAGCGAGACTAGCTACATCAGCTACGGGTGCGGTCCCATCACTGATAATTACATTTTGTGTTTGCGTAGCAGTGTTTCCATTGCCATCAATATACGTCCAGGTAACCACTGTAGTCATTGTTATCGGGAAACCCACATTTGGAGTTCCCGCAATAGAACTGGCACAATTATCTGAGGCCGTGGGAGCTGTTGGCATTGCTACCGAACATTCCCCGCTTAGATCAGCGAGGCTTGCTACATTGGCTACAGGAGCAGTCCCATCATTGATAATTACATTTTGTGTTTGCGTAGAAGTATTTCCATTGCCATCATCATACGTCCAGGTAACCACTGTAGTCATTGTTATCGGGAAACTCACATTTGGATTACCTGCAATAGAACCTGCACAATTATCTGTGGCCGTGGGAGCTGTTGGCATTGCTACCGAACATTCCCCGCTTAGATCAGCGAGGCTTGCTACATTGGCTACAGGGGCAGTCCCATCATTGATAATTACATTTTGTGTTTGCGTAGAAGTGTTTCCATTGCCATCATCATATGTCCAGGTAACCACTGTAGTCATTGTTATCGGGAAATTTACATTTGGAGTTCCCGCAATAGAACCTGCACAATTGTCTGTGGCCGTAGGAGCTGTTGGCATTGCTACCGAACATTCACTGCTTAGATCAGCGAGGCTAGTTACATCAGCTACAGGTGCGGTCACATCATTGATAATTACATTTTGTGTTTGCGTAGAACTGTTTCCATTGCCATCATCATAAGTCCAGGTAATTACCGTTGTCGCTTGAGTTGTTATTGGGAAACTCACATTTGGAGTACCCGCAATAGAACCTGTACAATTATCTGTGGCCGTAGGTGCTGTTGGCATTGCTACCGAACATTGGCTAGTAAGGTCAGGGAGGCTTGCTATATCAGCTACAGGTGCGGTCACATCATTGATACTTGCATTTTGCGTTTGTGTGGAAATGTTTCCATTGCCATCATCATA
>Ga0209634_1001498_pt1 | contig 16924 bp, 8 predicted proteins | sample LinPmetageLP40_FD_184043 | JGI IMG/M metagenome (GOLD analysis project Ga0209634, IMG submission 184043) | Marine viral communities from the Pacific Ocean - LP-40 (SPAdes) (version 2) | ecosystem: Environmental > Aquatic > Marine > Oceanic | place: Pacific Ocean | collected 2010-08-26
AGGTGCATCATGAGTATAACCAGCTTCTTTAAGCCTAAGATGTGTTTCCATATCTTTAGCCCTAATCTTTCTTTTACCTTTGTACATAAAGTGTGGTTTAAATTCACCACCTTTTTTTTGTTGATTTAATTTTTCACCTTTCTGTTGTGGCATTTCTAACAACGCTAATTTAGCAGCATACTCATTTTGTGCTTTTACAATTGCAGCTTGTTTTTGTAATGCTGCCATTTGAATTTGAATATTATTTAAATTTACTTGAGAATTAGCATCTTGATTATCAAATGGATTATCTTTTAAAATAGTTATATCATTTTTTTCAGTAATAATATTTTTACCATCTTCTGACAACTTTTGAATTTCAACTGTACCACCTTCTTGTTTATTCCATCCAGCTGCATTCTTAGCAAAATTAGCCATCTTTACTATCCTAGTAGGGTATCTATCTTTATTAGCCATAACCTTCCTAGCTGCTTGCTGAACACCCATACCACGTGCCTTAGCCCATGCTGTAAACTTACCTTCATTTTCAGGTTTAATCTCTATCCCAGATTTAGCCATTTGAATAGGATCTATATTTACATTTAAACCTTCTTGTCCTTCTTGTATTTCTTGTTGTCTTGCTAACTGCTGAGGGTCTTGATTTATTTGTTGTGCAGTAGGATCTGCTGGTTGCTGTTGTTCTTGAATATTCTGAAACAAAACTTGCAAATCATTTTCTTGATAACCTACTGACATAAGTGCTTGTACAATAGTATTTTGATCTACTTCTTTTTGGATTAAACCCATTACAACTTCCTCAGGTTTCATACCTTGCTCAATAGACTGTTTAAAAAACATACTAATTTGTTGAATAGCTGGATCAACCTGTGGTTGTTGTTGCATACCAGGTTGTTGAGGAATCATCTGCCCACCTTGTTGTTTTACACTTATTTTGTTTAAATCCATTTCATCAATATTATATTATTAATATACAAATATTCTAAGAGATTTACTAATCTTTAGGGTTTAAGAATTAGGAATTATGTTACTAGCAATGTAATTAGCTACTCCCATTCCACGTGTTTTTGCATCTCTATAATGCATCCTGTTTAATTTATCAAATATATTTTGAGCAACTTCACTTTCATCTATACCGTTAATATAATTCATATAAATAGTATATGGGTTTGTGGTTGAGCCACCTTCTTGTTTAAATCTTGGATCAAGTATATATTCTTTACCTTTGTTATATGAACCTTCTCTTTGTCTCATAGATTCAGTACATGAAGTACATCCACCTTCTTGCATTGGATCTATAACTTCAAAACCCATTTGTGGTTCACCATCACCACTAGGCGCAAGTGTACCGGCCACCATCTGTTTAAGACGTCTTTCATCTTCTGCTTCATTAAATTTTATCTGTTCTAGTTGTGCTTCTTGTTCAGGTGTCATTACAGTACCATCTGCAAGGTTCCCTAATTTATATTGCTCTAATAAATTGTTAATTGTATCCCGGCTATTTAAATTTTTATTACCTTCTAATGAACCTTTAAAATTATTATAAATATCTTGCCCTGACTCTTTAAGTTTTGTTGCCCAGTCTCTCTTATCATCTGGAAGAGTCATTGCCTCATGCCCTATACCTAAAGCATTAGCACCTACAAATCCTACAGCGTTATCAACTCCTAAAAAATCTAATAGACCACCTATATAAGGAACATCTCTTACCTTTTGTTGAAGTGCTTTAGATGTATTTGCAGATGATGTAGAATGTCTTATTGGATCAGATGCCTCCCATAATAGATCTTGTGTTTCATTATATATAGGATTATCTTCATTAAATTTTATCTGTTCTTCTCTAAGTGCTATCATTCTTGGATCCATATCAATTGGAGTCCAATTTTTAGATCCATATGGTATATTCTTTTTGTCTATATCGTCATAAATTGCAGCCTCACGCTGTCTAATATCCTGTTGGAAACTATCATAATAATCCATCTGCTCTTTTGTAAGCACTTGGTCAATACCACGTACTCCATTCATACTATAACCTAACCACTCATCAAGAGAATCTTCTGCATTTCCTAATATTTCTTTATAACTACTTCCTTCACCATCTTTAAGTCCATATTGCGCTTTAGGTAATGTTTTAATTTTACCGTTCTCAGTTCTAGCATATCTATTTGTCTCTGTTTCCATGCTAGGAATAAGTGTACCAGAATAAGATTTACCTTTCCAATTCCAACTAGTTGAACCACCTTCTTTAAAACCTAGTTTATTTTTCCACCAACCTGGTATATTTTTTACACCTTCAAGAGATACATCAAAGGGATTATTAGGTTCTATATATTGTTTATTTAATGCTTCTAGTGCAGCTGGTATTGTTCCTTCAGGAATACTTTCATATATATTACCAACATCTCTTATAATATTATCTATATTTGTTCTTGCCATGTGCTCTCTACCTCTACCAACGTCAACAAATGGATTATAAGAATTAAATATTGATGTTAAGTCTCTAAATGCCCTATCCCCAATATTACTAAGATCTCCATCATTCTTAAGTATTTTTAATGCTGTAGGATTCTGAAGTATACTTTCTAATGTATTATTTATGTCATCTCTATTTAAACCATCTAAATAATTAGTAAGTACATCAATAGTTCCAGCATTAACATTTTCTCCTAAATTATCTTTAACTAAATTTTTTAATCCATCTTCTCTACTAGTTCTATATCCTGTACTGCTTCCCGGTACTATAAAATCATTATATTTTGATAAAATACCATCCATAACTAAATTTGGATCTGTTATACCCGCTTGAGTATTTTCTGGTGAATTAGGATCCATACCTAATCCCATACATACACCAGTAGCACAATTAGAATCTATAAAATCATAATTATAAATATCATCATCGTTTATTGATAAAGGTAACTTCCTTACATTTAATCCACTCTTACTATGTTCTTTTCCTTTGTTTGTTCCTGTAAATAATTGGGCTTCAGTTATAAAATTTTTAATTTCACTTTCTGATAAATTAAGATCTACTGTTCTTACATCTTCTTCTCGCTCATAATCTCCTTGTGTAACTCTTCTATTACCAGGACCCGCCCATCTATTTATATAACCTACAAGTTTAGTACCTGAAATTTTATTTACTTGTCTTCCTGTTTTTTTATCAATCAACACAGATTCAATATGACCTGGACTAAATTTTTTGCTACCATATGGATATTGTATAACTCTTACATTATATTTTGATAAATCTAATCCATCAATTTCTTTCTCTAAATCAGAAGAGGTTTCATCACCATCTTGAGCCATTGGTATTTCAACAACATAGTCTGCATCTTCATAGTTATAATTTGTTCTCCCAGGTTTCATATCTTGAACAATACCATTATTACCATATCCCCTAACAGGAAAGTCTACACCCTCCATAGTAATATTACTTGACTCAATAATATTAACTGGATTGTTTTTATCAGGACTGTCATTTTTATATCCTTCTACAGATATATACTGTGTTATATCTTGTAAAAATTCATTTGGTCCTCCTGGTAGTCCTATGCTTTTTTTATGTCCCATTACCTCATTGATAATTGTAGTTTAGTATTATTAAGTCTCAATAGCATTTTTCTATTTTGTGATACATTCCTTCTTAATATAACATGATTTGAATAATGTCTAAATTTCTTACGTTGTGTTGCAGATTTTTGATAATTTAAATTAATAGAATTTAATGGTCTTATATATCCATTACAATCAGTATTAAAAATAGATTGTTCTGCATTAGTAAACTCACCTCTATCATTTGTCACATCCCAAAATTGATTAAATCTAAATTTATGTTCAACCTTAGATACTTCTATATTAATATTGTTAGCACCAATAGATGGATATTGTAAATTACCCCATGGGTCATTATAAGCTGCATTATTTAAAACTAATAAACCAGATGTTTGATCATTATTATATACTATTGCTACATCAAAATTATAATCTAAATCTTCCCATTTATCACCTCCACACATATTATATTGAGGATCTCCCTTATATACATAAGTTTCTAATTGATATTCAAAACTCCTTACTGTATTAACAGATTGACCTGTATTAGAAATTAAATCTATTTCCCATGGGTAGTCTTTATTATAATAATTAACAAATGAATCACATCTATAATTATGTCTCCAAAATCCACCAACTGTAAAATTAGGACTAACAGAATCATAACTAAAATAATTACATAATCTAGGATCAGCTTGTGAAGCATCAGCATCAACCATTTGATAAATCAATGGTACAGTGTCAGGACATGTTCCTGTCTCAGTTACAACAGAACCGGGTACTGTACTTGGAGGACATGCACATGTAACTTTCCTACAAATAGGTGGGGTAATATCATCACATACACCTGTACTTTCAGTATAAGCTGTTGTTGTTGAATTTTGAAATACTTTTGTATATCCAGCTGGACACTCACAAATAAACGGTGTACCACATACATTTGCTGTTAACTCATTTGCCACAACATCCCAATTAGTAATTGGATATGTAGCTGAAATTTGTGACTGTATTCCATATTGATATGCACTTGTAGAAGTTCCGGCTGTACCTGATGTAATTGTTATAGGACCATTACTACAAGTAATTTGATTCATCACAGGACTATTTGCTTGACCATTAGGGTAAGGTGAATTAACACCACAAAATACAGCGTACATATATTGAAAACTTGGACCGGTACCAGAAATAGAAACATTAGGAGACTGAAATCCACATTGACTACCTGGAGTACCACCCGTATCTGTTACAGTAACAACAACTCTTCTGTATGTTGAATCATTAGATCTAGCAGGATATTGTGATGCATATTCTGATTGGCTAACATTTGATGCTAATGTAACACCAGTTTGCATTCCTAATGGTATATTGGTTGCACCACTAGTCCAGTTAGCTAAATAATAACTATTTACATGACCTATACCACCGTTTGCTGTTAATAAAGTTGTACCTTCCATACTAAAAGCAGAAGTATATCCTGGATTAGAAGAATTGTTCCACACACGTGCTGCACCATCCCATGATGCAAATCCTATTTGCATAGTACCATTGGCTAAAGCAGCTTGAATATCAGCATTACCAACAAAAGATTTAACCCATTCTAGTTGAGCATAAGCACGAGTAGTATTATCTGTTGGGCTTCCTGTACTTCCTGATACATCAACTGTAATGACCATATCTATTAAACACGCTGATGCACCACCAGTTGTAGTTGATGCAATATTATCTACTGTTATTGTAGAAGGAACAGTTTGATTTATACCTATTTCACATAAACCATTAGTAGGATTATAATTATATCCTGGAGGACATTGTGGATTCGTTGTTGTTGTTGCGTTAGTAGTAAAAAAATGATTGATGCTCGGTATAGCTAATTGAGGATGCCAATCATGAAAAGATATCCACGCTTTAACTTTTGGATCATAACTTATAGTCCATGAACAATCATCAAAATATATTGGATTTCCTATATCTATAGGAACAGGTATTTTTTGATTTGTTAGGATTTCTACTGGTTTAATATCTCTATCTGTAAATGTTGCACCAGCTATAAATTCAGGTTTAAGTTGATAATCTTTTTTCATAAAATAAACAACATCATCTACAGAGTCATACATTACTTGACATCCAACACCATGAACTGGGTTATCTGTCCAAACACTGTTTTCTGAATTTGAAAATTGTTTTATAAATCTAGATGGTAAATATTTATTAAACCACCATTTCATACCTTGATTAGATATAGGATCTAAACCTTTACCACTATACTGAAATATTTTACCTTGTTGTTGTGATATAAAAAATAAACCTATAGGTGTATTTATTACACCTCTTATACTTTCACAAGATCCATATTCATTAGATATATCTGCATTAGCAACATTTTGAAAAGGTTGACTAAATAATTTACCATCCCCAATAGTTACATTGTTATTTGCACCTAATTTTAATGTATCTATTCCTTGAAAAAGTTGTGGAGATAAATGTGGGAAAAATATCAATGCTCCATTTTTACTAAATGGTTTAATAACACTTACATCATTTTTAAAATCTTTATAATTAAAATTTAAAAATACTCTCCAGAAATCTTTTCTATCTTCATCTTGTGCTTGTAAAGAATATATAAGTCTTTTTGGATATTTTGTAAAACACGTTTCAGTAACTAAAGGATCATAATATAATGGTTGTACTTCACCAAATGAACCCAATTGTGTTGGAAATTTACCAGGACTTAATGATTCATCATATTTATAAAAATTATCTTTCTTTTCTATTTGAGCATGAAATAATTCATCTATATCATTATAATCATATACGCTATAAAATCTTTTTGATGGCTCATCTTCATAATCTCTTTGTTCTAAATTAATTTCACTCTCAACAAAGAAATCTGTTATACCATTAACATGAGTATACATATATGCATACTTCATTGCAAATGATGGATTAGGATCACCAGCTTTACCAAATACTTGACTAAGCGCATTACTACATGAGTCATCCCCTCTATCTAAATAAAATAAATCATTTGGAAATTTTGCATCTACAGCAGATTCGCTTGCAAATCCAAATGTAGCTATTTCACCTGCAAGAGGTGTCATATCAAATTTTTGAGAGTTTAACCAAAATCTTGGGTATGGTATATTTACATATAATGAATAATCATATGTAAATCCATCTGGTTGACCTAATAAATAATTTGTAAAAATAGGCATAATACATTTTTCTGTGTATCTACCTATAAATGTATCCCCAGAAAAAATAGGTTTACTCTTATATAAAAATTCATTGGGTTTTGTTGGGTCTAACAACTCTACACACCCTCTCATTTGTACCTGTCTAATTCCCGCTAATTGACCATATTGATTATCAAAATTAAATTTTAAAGCACCATAATGTGCAGAAATTGCCGTTCTTTTATTTTCCCCTGGATTTAATAAATAAGAATCAGAAAATTCATTTACTGATGAGCCTGCATATTCTCCTTGTGCATTTAAAAATAAATTTACATCACCACCAACTACATATCTTGATTTATCTACTACACTTGGATCATTTATAGGTTTATCCAAACTAACTGCAACAGTTGTAGGTCTAAACAAGTTATTTATTTTATATTTCCCTTGATCAAATGTTTGAAATGATGAACCAATATAATTAGATGAATTATTTTTAATTCTCCATAAACCATTTGTTTGGTTATTAAAATTAGAAAATAATCCATATGAATTAAACTTCCATCCAAAATCAGATTCACTGACCATATTATACATCAAATCAATAATTTCATTTCCACCTATTGCTATATTAGTTTGAGATGTTATTAGTCCAGTTATAGCTTTAACAAATATAGGTAAATTAGATATTGAGGTGTCAGCACTTTGCTGTAGATTTAGTTGACCACCCACTACACCAGGAACATCTCCTGCATTTAAAGCAGCATAACTTTGAATTGCTTCAAGAATATATCTAGCTGTACCACCCGTATAGATATCATCTAAAACAAATGCAGTATCATAAAGTACATCTAAAGCAATTTGTGCTGACATAGATGCATTAGTTAATGCTATACCAGCTGTAATATAACCAGGTAGAATAGCTGGATTAGGACTAAATATTGTTCCTGGACCCAGACCAAGAGCTAAACCTATAGCACTACTACTATCATAATTTCCATATGAACTTGTCTGCTCTTGAGTATTAGTTCCTCTAACTTGGTGTAAAGCATAACCTAATCCCATTATAGAAGCTATCAATGCTGAAGCACCTCTCAGTAATTTAAACTGTGGATGATCTTCTGAGGGTTTAAAAAAACCTGATGAGTTACCATCTAATTGACCATATATTTTTGTTTCAGAAGCATTTAAAAATGGTTGTGTAAACATTAAATCTGGTGAATGAAAAGAAAATACTTTTCTTGAAAATCCACTTGGTTCACCATCTACATCTGGACTGTCACCCAATGGGAGAAATGATTCACATGATTGTTTAAAACTGTCACATCCATTTGTCCTATTTAAACTATCTGCACTATTTCCATCATGAAAATATACATCTGGTCTTAAATCATTATATGGATAATTTGGGTATAATCCCTGTACATTACCTCCAATTAAATTTTCAGAATTAGGCACAGTATATTTTCTCATATTTTTAAATATACCTTTACCCAAAATAGATTTTGCACCTAACCTAGATCCTCTTAATATTTCATATCCTACAACATTTTCAATATAAGTTCCATCATTATATTTAGGGCGTCCAATGTTTTCAAATTCAACACCTAACACATTAATTTCATCACCTATAGTGCTGGTTAAATGTAGTGGTGAAGTACTACCCCCTATTGACTCATCAGGCATCTTATGATGTCTAATTGGTCTTCCACATAAATCACCCCATATTTCTGGTTTGTTACTAGGATACTTTTCAGTTGATTCCCAATAACCCATGTTTCCTCTGGCAATAACTTTAGTACCATCGTCTAAAAATTCAGCAATATTTTGTTCAAGAATAGATGCTGTATTATATACTTTATATAATGGATCACCTTCACTATTTAATACATTATCTCCAAAAATAATTTCATTTTCTAAATATGAGTTACCATTATCTGTAGTATATGATTCAGGTGATCTACCGGGTATATGATATGATGAAGACCTTTCTCCTGTATTATATATCCATCTAATAAAAAATGCATATTGTTCATCACGTAAAAAATTAAATTTGTTACCACCTTTTGAATAATAATCTGAAGGTTGAGAATTAATAACCCATTTAACTTTTATATTATTTGCAATTGGTTGATAATTAAAATCAAATTGTTCAATTGGTCCTTGTCTTAGTAACCAATCATTAACCACAAACATAGTTTCTGATTTTTCATAAGCAGGACTACGCAGTGGTATTAATTCTAAATTTATAGCTACTAGTGCTGGATCAACAAAATCTATATTTATAGCTTTTTGCTGAGTACTATAAAAACCAATTCTTTTAGCTGAAGTTTGACCCTGATTTCTTCTTAACAATACTAACTCAAAATATTCATAGTCTTCATCTAAATTTGATAAAGATATATTTAATGAACTGTTTGTTCCCTCATGACTCCATAGTGTTTGTATATTTGATACACCTATATAGTCAGTTACAGTTTGTTCATTTTCAGTATATGCTATAAATACTTGATATGATCCATTAGATAATAATCCTCCATCAATAGATTTTTCTAATTTAACACATGGTGTATTTAATAAAGGAGCCAATCTAATCTGCTCACAATCTAATTTTTTTGGTTCATCAATTTCAAATCTTACACATGGATCTCCATCTATATCTACACCTGATACTTGAGTTTTTTTCCAAGGTATATCATCTATGTTTAATGCTCTAGATGGATTATTACCATCATCCCAATAAACTTGCCAAGTACAATCAAAATTTTCTTTTGCTGCACCCGTTATTAAATATTTTCTATTAAAACTTAAACAAGGATCATTAATTAATGTAGTATACTTACATTCACTATCATCAAATAAACCTATTTCAGAACTTTCATCATCTGTAGAATATACTATCCATTCATCTCCATATCTATGAACCGCACCTATAATTGTATAAGGTATAACACCACACAATAAATTAGATGGTTCATTTCCTATTATCCCTAAATCACCATCTTCTGAATTATTGGCAACATTTCTTGCATGCCACCATGATTGGTTATTTTCCAATGATGGGGTAATATCTTTATTCATTCCTTTAACAAAGGAATTTGTTTGTATAGAAGATGTATTCTGTCTAGCTTGCCTACCTCCAGATGTTCTACGGTTACTATTAGAAGAAGATGATGATCTCTGTTTTGCCATTATAGATTACGTTTTTAACAAGTTGAACTTGTAGATGAAGCTGATGTGTTTGCTGCAGAAACTATTCTTGGTTGTTGAGGTGCATAACTTAAAAACATATTATAATAATTATGATATTGAGCTCTTCTATTCATAGTCCATACTTTTCTCATTTCAGCAAAATCAGGAGTGTTAACAAAACTAAGTGCATTATTTCTAGCTCCTCTCAATCTTCCTTCAATTAAATTTAATTGTTGAGAAACATTCTCACCATTCCAAATCATATTCTCTAATATTCTTTGTTTAATTGCATATTCATAATATTCATTACAATAAGGATGATCTAAAACTAATAGATCTCCTTCAGTACTTTCCATAGCTCCTTGATAACTCAAATATACTTTACCTGTTTTAAATGTTGTTTTTAAAAATCCATCTTCAACTTGTGCAACATCTAAAGATTGAGCACCTAAAGATGGACAATAACATACTGCATCATTAACATCTTGTATTCTTAATTGTGACCAGTCTGTAAAAGTTCTAAATTGATTAGCTCCTATTCTTTGAATTAGTTGATAACTATTTTTATCATCACATGTTTTAATAACACATACATCTTTACATGTATCATCTTTACTACAAGGAGACATTTCTCCTGGAGCAGGAACATAAGGAACATCATTAAAAGTTTCTACATGTGTACCTGAAGGCATAGTTGCATTTATTGTGTAACTGCCACATCTAAATGCATAATTTATATATTTAAAATCTACAGGTAATTGACCACGTCCATGTTCAATATCAATAATAACTTGTTTAGTTCTGTGTATTTTTAATCCCAAATCATAATTAACTCTTTGTGCAACTTTAATAAGTTGTTGAGGTTCTATCATACCCTCTAGAGCATATGTAGAAAAGTCAATTGATACATCATCCATTAATTGACTAAACGTTCTATATTGTTGTGATACTCCCATTATTGTCTATTTATATTACGTTTATTATCAGAATCTTCTGAAGGAATTTGCATAGTACCCATCATAGTTTGAACAACTTGAGTTTCTATTTCTGCAAACAAAGCTTCAGGAATAAATATTTGTTGTTCATATCTAGGAGTACAATTGTTTTCTGTATCACAATCCCATCCTGTAATATCAGAATCAAAAACTCCTTCAACTTTAATTGCATCCCAAGCAATGTTTGGACAATATATATAACCATCCAACCACCAAAAATATAATGTTTTGTTATATCTAAATGATGTAGTTTTAGTCATTGAAGTATATGTACCAGGTTGGGTTGCTTGCATTTCCTGTGTACCATCTATTGAACTAATGGTACGTATTAATGGCCCCCAATAACCTTCAAACATTGATGGTAATTTAGTTTTTGTACGTTTTATTGTACATCCGCTTTGTATTCCTGAACAATGAGCTTCAACTTTATCCACATCAATTAACTCAACATATGGTAATGTTTTCCAGACTGAATTAAATTTTGCAAGTTTATTTGCATAATCTTGTCTTCTCATTAAAAATTGAGCATACTTTTCAATCAAACTATATATGTACCTATCAGTAACAAAAGCATCTTGAACCTCAGCTTTGACTTGACCTCTTATTCTAGATATTGTTTCTGCTATTGTCATTTTTTTTATTTTTCAAATTCATTATAATACTTTAATGCTTTGCTGGTTTCTTCAAAGTTTGCATCATATAGATGGGCTACCTTGTATTTATTTTTCATTACTACATACTTTGTCCAGTTAGTTGGGTATTGTTTAGCCACTGATCTTTTAAAATCTCTACATGCAACAAACCTCCACAACTCTCTATTTTTAAATCTATATTTAGTAGAATAATTTGTATAAAATATTTTTCCTAAATTACCATCTGTTTCCCAATTTTTATTTTGTAATACTTTACCGTACTCTTTTGATAATGCGTAATTTGTATTAACTGTCTTTGAGGGTTTACATGTTCCTATAAATAAAAAACCCAATGAGTCAGGTAATTCTACACCGTCTCTATTTTCAATAACTGTATTCCAAATCTTAACATTATATAATTTTATAATCTTTTTTAATTTTATATTGTCAATATCAGAATACATAGGTTTCTTATCCTTAAATTCTTTTATTGTTTCTTCATTTAACAATCCTAATCTTTTCTCTCTGTATCTAGGTGCATTAAGATTAGGCTTTTTAAAATTATTTATCATATGTCTACATTTATAATTTACAAAAAAAACCCCACTAAATGAAATTTAACGGGTGTCATTATAATACTTGATGTGCAAATTCAGCTATATTTCCCAAAGTAGGATGCTGCAACTCTAATTTTCCAGATCTTCTATTACCTACATATTTATTTGAATAGTGATAATAATCTGTTTTACCTAAACTAGGTAAAGTCTTTTCAATAAAACCTGCTGTTTCATTAGATGTCATATATTCTACTTTTCTGTCTGTATGTATATGACCTTTAAATAATGTTCTATTAACTGTTTCACCCCATTGTCTTGGATATTCACTAGCATAGATTAATGGATTATTTTTACTTCTTTTATCTCCATGTTCAAATGCATTAAAATTATTATGCCAAACATGAACTTTTCTTTCTTCATATTTAATATCCCAAATAATTTCTTTACTTTCAATTGATTGTGATAATGCATGTACTAAATGAAAAGAAGATAATCTATCATGATTACCAGGAACATATACAATAACCAACTCTCCACAAAATTGTTTAATGTATCCAATTGCCCAATGCATTGCATTAAATGCTTGCATATAAGCTTCTGTGGCTGTCATACAGTTGTCTAATGGTGTTCCTGATGTTGTAGTACCATCAAAGGTATCCATGTTTATTAAATCACCTCCTACAACAAAATACATTTTTTCTATATTATGTGAAGGAGTTGCACGTTCAAGCAAGTTTATAATTGTTTCTTCAAAATCATTATCTATTGTTTGGTTTCCTTGTTTACCAAAATGTATATCTTGTAAAGACATTACACCACAAACCTTTTCACCTTTTTTAGGTAAGTTATTTTTAGGTAATTTATACGTTTTAGGTTTCCAATTTTTAAGTAATTCTTCTAAATGCTTTTCATCAGAGTTTTTAACTTGAGATACAAGTGCAGATACTCTCCAATGATCTCCCATTTGTTTATTCCAGTACTGAGATAGTTTCCATTTATCCGTGTCTATCTTTAATATTGAAATTATTTCCTCAGCACTCTTTGGTTCATAATCAAATGTACCTGATATTTTTCCTTCACCTTTTTCTAAATCAATTGATTCAACCAATTGTGCATTTTCAGAAGCTCTTTTAAAAAACTTACTAGTCTTTTTTTCTTTCTTTCTTTCTTGTAATACTAATCTTTTAAGTTTAATATATTCTTTCTCACTAATGTTTAATTTGTTTGCACAATAACTTGGATGTTTCTTCCATTTTAATGATTCCAGAATTCTTTGTTTTAAATAAATTGATATATTTGACATAAAAAAAATTTTGTGGTTCTAGTAAAAATAGTAATAATTAATTGAATATCAGATGTTTTGTAATAAAAAAGAGACTGAGTTGCCCCAGTCTCTCCCAACGTTTGCAGTAGAAAAACCAACAAACCACTTGCATGTTGTTTCTTTTAAGCAGCCAATGTTGCAAACAATATCTCTATTGGTTTACATGCTGCACTATTTCCGTTATCAACTACTTTAACTTTATATGCTGTTGAAGCTGTTAAATTAGTTAACTTTAAATTAAATATTGTTGTTGCTATAGGACTTGCATTTTGTAATACCCATCCACTTGGTGCTACTTGTGTATCTAAATAAATATTTACACCTGAGCTTGAACTCCACACACCATTCCATAAAATTTCTACAGTAGAACTTGTTATAGATCCAGCATATACATTATATGGATCATGTTGTAAATCACTAGATGTGCAAGCTCCTAATCCATTTGATAGTATCATAGCATATTTTTGTATAATACTATCTAAACGTTCACCAGAAGTTATAACTATTCTTGCACTAGCACTACCGATTTGAAAAGATGTTCCAGTATAGCTTACGCATGAAGCACTTTGTACATCATCACATCTCTCACTACCTACACTACAATCAGTGTAAGTACATGGGTTAGTTAATGCTGTATCAGCACAGCTACATTTACTACTACATTTTGTACAATTACATGCCATTATTTTATTTTTTATTTTATTAACAAGCTGCTATTATTTGACTATTTATAGTTGTGGTGTCAAATGTGTTATTAAACGCACCACCTGTTTGAGTAGCTAAATATCTCCATGGGAATACTGCAGTTTGACCTGGAGGTGTATAAGTAAAATCAACACCAGGACCTAAAATAAATATTTTAACTCCTTGAGTTAAAGCTTGTTGCGCCATTGTTTGAATAAATGTCCAATCATTTGCACCAAACGCTCCATCATCACCACCTGGTAATACATCTGTACCAACAATAATATATTTAGCAACATTAGATCTCCATGCATTAGTAAAGCTATTATTTAATACTCTATTAACAGCTTGGTCTGTACATTCAGGACCTGTTGCACCACCTGCGCCCATCATCACACAACTTGGAGCAGTAGCCCCTAATTGATTTAATGCTGTTGTTGCACTTGTTCCATTATTATCTTGGAACATTTCCCAAGCAGTAATAAATAATTGATGATTATTAGTACCTGGATAATTCAACCTTTGTGCTGCAGGTAAACTTGTATATTCTGTACAAGCACTATAATTAGGTTGAGTTATACCAATATCTTCATCTGCTGTTACAACAGAAATTCTATAATTATTTGCTCCAGATGAAGTAGATATAGTATTAATTAATGATGCAAAACCATTTTGTAATGCCGTTATGCTGAGAGCCATACTTCCCGTATAATCCATAACAAAGGCTACATCCATACCATCGCTACATGCAGCAGATGCAGTTTCTGTATTAAATGCTACAGCAGTTGAAGTACAAACTTGTGTCACACCTTCAAATGCTATTGTAAGTCTTACAGTGTATGCAGTTCCTGGTGTTAAACCTGTTAGTGTTCTAGCTTCAGTAGCACCTGGAGTATTTATTTGAGTTGTTGCTACTACTACATTTGCACCATCTATTACATCAATTGTATAAACTGCTGTTGTACCTAATAAATTAGATATGCTCACTGTAACTGCAGTTTGTGTTATAGCTGATAATATTGGTGTTACACAAGGTAATACACCTGTAATAACACTACTTTGATTATTTGCACATATATTAACACCATCCGTAAAACTGTAATTAACTGTTACACTAAGATCTTGTACTGTATTTAAACTACCGGTACTAAATAAATAACCGGATGCATTATTTTGTAAATTTGATACACTTACAGTAGCAGTTAATGAAGATCCTGTTATATCAGTTAATGTTAATAATGTATATCCACTAGCATCATTGAAAGATGCTGGTACACTTGACCCAATAAAATTAAAAAGCACTCCATTAATTATACCATTACTAGCAAATGAATTTGATGTTACATAATTATATATTATAGCATCACAACCACCTGGACAACAATTACTCTGAATTGATGCTACTGCAGTATATAAGTCATCAATCACTACCCATGCATTTTGCACTGATTGTGCTAAAGTACTAGGTGTTTGATTCCAGCCACTTATTGATCCATATGATACACTTGTATCTGTTAAACTATTATTTGTACCTGTTATTACACTTTGATTTATTGCTAAGTTAATTGCAGCTGGTAAACCTACTGCAGTTCTTAATGAACAAAATGCAGTTTCTAATGCTAGTACTACAACTGATACATTAGTTAATTGCCCTACATTGCTTACACAAGTTGGTATAATTTGTGCTTCCACAACTCCACCACTACAAGGTAATACACATGCTTCTAATATATCTATTCTACTATCTAAACTAGTTAGTGTAGTATTTATTGTATTTATACTTGCTAAATTTGTACATACTTGATTTGCTATAAGAGTAGCAAATGCATCTAAACGTAATTCTGTAACCGGATTACCACTTGCATCATTATACTGCATACATGCAGGTAATGTCATCATTGGTAATGTTGTAGGAGCAAATCCGGCTGAAAGACTATTAGCACAGATTTGTACAACCATAGCCTGAAGAACAGGAACTAAAGTTGTTGGTGTTGTACCTTGTATATTTAAACAAGTTAAATCTAAACCTGTTAAATTTGGGTTAGCTGTTACTCCGTCTGTAATTATTGCACATACCTTATCAGCAATCTTTTTGGTAACTTCACTAATTGTATCACCAGAGCATAAATTTATACATGCAATGTCCGGACCTTGCCATATCACACAATTGGATGATATATTATCACATCCATTTGTAGTTATACTTGAATTCGTTGGGATCATAAATATTTTATTTAATTATACTGTACTGATTGGTTAAAGACTGTACAATTATAATATACAAAAATTTTTAAAAGCAAACAAGAAGTCTGCTCTTAAAAATTTTTAGAAACATTTATGCAATTAAAGAAGTTTAAGATTCTTCTTGTTGGATTTCTTTTATTTCTCCTGATACTAAATCAACATTTACTTTACCATAGATTTCTTCTAATGCCGCTGCATTTTCATTCCATCTTTTTTGGATTTCTGCATGTTTAGATATAAGTTGAGACTTAACTATTTCAGCGTTACCTATTTTTCCAAGTACGTTATTTACTTCCTGTTGTAATGCTGTAAGAACTTCTAATTCTTTTTTAGAAATTTTGTTGGGTTTTTTAGCTTTTGCTGCCATTTTTAAAAATTTAGATTATTATATATAATGACAAATATAATAAAAAAACATTAACTATCAAAAAAATTCAAGAGTTACATCTTCATCCTTTGCTAATTCAGCTATGTTACTGTAATTAATTGAGAATTATTTTTAATATCATCATTAAAATCTATATTTTTTACTCTCATTCTTAAATAGTAATCTACAGTTCCACTACCTGCA
>Ga0209634_1001500_pt1 | contig 16917 bp, 22 predicted proteins | sample LinPmetageLP40_FD_184043 | JGI IMG/M metagenome (GOLD analysis project Ga0209634, IMG submission 184043) | Marine viral communities from the Pacific Ocean - LP-40 (SPAdes) (version 2) | ecosystem: Environmental > Aquatic > Marine > Oceanic | place: Pacific Ocean | collected 2010-08-26
TATTTATTTATGGAATAATATGGATGCTGTTTTACAGCAAACTTATATTGATAAAGTCAAAGATAATTTAGATACATCATATACATTAAGTCTTCTTTAATCATATTTTCCACTAAAACATCCTGTACATAAATTTTTATAGTTTGGCATTATTTCTTTAAATTTATCCAAGTCTAAAAATAATAGACTGTCACAATCTAATTGTTCATTATATTTGTTTACAAATAATTCCTCCTTTGTTGGTATATCTATCCCATAATAACATTCGTATTTTATTTTTGGTGATGCTATTCTAATATGAATTTCATTCACTCCATATTCCTTTAAATTTTTAATTAAAACACTCATAGTTATACCTCTAACAATAGAATCGTCAACAATAATTACATTTTTGTTTTTTAAAGCTGCATCAAAAATATATTTTTTGTTAGCAATAGTCTTTCTAATATAATCATTTTTCAAAATAAATGTTCTATTAACATCTTTATTTTTAGTAATTAATTGAGAATAAGTAATATCCAATGTTTTAGCATATTGTTTTGCGTTTCTGATACCACTATTTGGAATACCAATAACAACATAGTTTTCTTTATTTTCTATAATTTTAGAATTCTCATTTTTTGCCAAATATGTTCCAAATGTGTTTCTTATAGACTCAACATTAATATTATTCCAACTATTAGATTGATTCATATAATAAATATATTCAAATAAACAATTTCCTTGATTTTGTTCTTTTCCCTTGTATTTATAAATGATTTCTAATTTCAAATTTTTAATCTTAGTTAATGTACCAGCGTCTATATCTTGTATTTTAGAATACGTATATGTTGAATCAATCTCGGACGCAATATGACATCCATATTTTGATATTGAATACATTAATGGACGAACACCATAAATATCACGTAATAAATATATTGTATCATCAATATATAAAATTAAAGAATATGCTCTTTTAAAAGTATTTAAGAATTCTATTAATACATCTTCTATATTATCAAATAATTCACTTTTTTCTTCTAAATATGATTTTATTAATTCAGTATCGGTTTGGAATGTTCTCACGTATTTTTCATTGTATAAATGTATTGGAATATTGCCATTAAATATCATTACAAAGTCGCCAAATTTACATTTACCTTTTATAGGTTGATGAATCGTATTATCTTTTGGTCCTGATGTTATATATTTAGTATGTCCTAAAAAGGTGTATGATTTAATATTATCATAATTTTTATAATTTTTTATTAATCCATCTATATTTTTAACAACTATATCACTATCTTTTATATATGCATAACCAAAACTATCTTGTCCTCGTCCTTGTAGATATTTTAAATAGTCCAAAAAGGTATCTAAACTTATGTTATTATTTCCAGTAATACATAGTATACCACACATATAGATAATTTGTTTATAATCTTTATATTATCTATTATTTAATAATACTAATTCACATTCCTTCTTTAAATTATCAACTAGTATTTTATCACTTTCATCATAGAATTTTCTAAATTTATCATAACCAGTTATAGAACTCTGATTACTATCGTAATAACTATCCAATATAAAATATTTACCATCCATTAAATCATTAATAGTTTCATCTTTGTTTTTATATACCCATTTATTATTGCTAAATATTTTGATTTTATTATCGTTTTTATTTGTTAATGCAATATTTTTGTTTTCTGGCTTTTTCTCACTAAAATGAACGTACTCTATTAATTTAGGTATCATGCCATATGGCATTTTAATTAATTGGTCCTTTATATTATCTGTTATATGACTTAAATCCTCATTTCCATAGCTATTTAGTTGAATATTATTTGTTTGTGTATTATTAATTGTAGTGTCTCCTACCTTATGTATTAAACTTTCTATTTGTTTATACAAATGTTTGCGTTCTTGTTCAAACATCTTTTTTTGTTCCAATAACATATTTTTTAAAATTACATTTTCATTTGAATCTTTTAATTTTGGACAATAATTTTGCTGATGTCTTTTTAAATGACCTTTAGTACTTAAAACCTTATTACAATCACCACACACAAATAATTTGATACCATCATTATGTTTCTCAATATTATTCTTTTTATTCTTTTTTTTACCATTCTTATGGTCAGTTGTGGTCAAATTGTGGTCATTTGTGGTCAAATTATATTCCTTTTTAGCGGTGTTGTTTAAACAGACATCATAATTATATTCTTTTTTTTCATGTTTCTTAGTATTAAGGTGTCGGTTATAATTTGATTTTAGATTAGTAACAAAATTACAAATTTTACATTCGTATATCTTCATAATATATAATAAATAAATATTTTTATTTATTCTTAAATGTTTAAAATTATTCTTTTTTTTATTCTTTTTTTTGAATATTTATTCTTTTTTTTATTCTTTTTTTTCTTTTTTAAAAATATAAGAAGTTAACACCATAAATAATATTCTAAAAATATAAAAATATAAGGAAAAATACAAAAAAAGAATAAATTTACCATTTACCACAACGATTTTTTTGGGGGGGGGAGGAGACAAAAAAAAAGTTGTAAAAAAAAAAAAAGCAAATTATTAGACTTTGGGCTTCTTCACCGAACCGTACGATAGCCGTTTGTCACCGAACATCACATTAGTCTGCCCTCAGCATCTCTCAACTTTCCTAAGCCCTTGTCTGAATTGTTTATTTCTCCTATTTTAATAGATTTCATTTATATTTATTTACATATTAATAAAATTGATATTTAAAAATAATATATTAATACATTAATAATGATTGAACCGAGTTTAAAAAAGTTAGCACATGAAGCAAATTGTGAAAAGTTAATATGTCGTAAATGTTATGCACGGCTTAATAAACGGGCTACAAATTGTAGAAAATGTAGTTCTACAGATTTACGATTAAAAAAAAAGCTTAAATAAAATTGATTAAATTATTATAATTATTTGAATTATTACAACATTACAATGGGGTTTATAACCATACAATATGAAATTATGGAACAAGGTAGCACTAATAGTTTAATAAATGATAGAATTAAAAATCCGGATATTTTTAATGAATATGATGATGAAACACTATTAGAAGAAAAAAATAATCATTCATTATATTACAAAGTTAAATATATTAAATATCCTAAAATTGGTATAGATGTAGAAGGATTATCTAAATGGGCTAAAGATAATAATTATTCTAATGCTACTGATGATGAAAAAGAGAATATTAGATGGAATGGTACAAAAGAACATTTACAAGAAAATATGAATCCAAAAGTTATGTTAAGAATAAGATTAACTAAATGGGCGGAAAGTAAGAGAATTATTGATACAAACACTGGATTGGTAACAGCTGAATCACCATCTCCTCCACCTACACCATTATTTTATAAAATTTTAGACTATGATGAAGATAAATATGAATGGATTTTTCCGGATGACCTTGTAAATACCAAAATTTATACTTATAATAGAATATGGAGAATAGATTCAAAAACAATGGAACAAATTGAACCACATATTATAGTATAGGATAAAACATATTTTCATAAATTACTTTATTAATTAATAAATGTTTATTCCAATTTCTGGTTCTATAAGAATAATGTATAGCATTATTATTTATTTTATTTTTAAGATAATAAAATTCTAGTAATTGTTTTATTTTAATATTATTATTTTTAAATTTTAATATTTTAATTGCTTCTAATCCTATACATAAATTAAACCATTTATACATATCATTATTTATAGTAAAAGCATTAAATCTAAGTTTTCTTAATGATTTTAGAGATTTATTAATAATACTATGATACAATGATAATAAATCTTTTTTTTTTATAATTTTATTATTAAACAATCTTTTAATTTTATAACAATATTTAAGATATTCTCCTAATATATATGGATCATCAATAATTCTAGTTTCATCTATTTTTAACGAATTAAATATATCTGCTATTTTTTGTTTATATAGTATAATAGTATTTTTACTATAGTTGAATTTTTTTAAATGTATGATTAATTCACTAAATAATATAAATGTATCTAATGAATTATCATATTCTATAGTTTTTAATAATTCAAGTAAATAGTCTAAATAATAGGTATCATTTGTATAATTAATAATATAAAATAGATAATTTATATTTTGAATTTTATTATTTTTAACAAATCGTTTAATTACACCATTACTATTATTATTTTTTATTAATAATAATAAGTTATAGGAGTTAATTAATGTTTGCATTTATATTATTATTGATTAATATTTTTAAGTAAATAAGTTAAAATCGTAGATTTTTTTTTATAATAGATAAATAAATGTCTGGCAATCAATTGACTAATTTAGATTTTTTAGATAGAGAAGCACAACTTTACAAACAATCCAAAGAAACATTAAAAAATAGTGGAAAATTAATTGATAAAGCTATAAAAGATAATACAAAACAAGAAATGGAAGAGGTCCAAAATGCGGTTAAAGCATTAAATGATAAAGTCGATAGAATCATGAAAACAGATTTTGTAAAAGATAAACAAGATAAAATCAAATCTTCTAGAGAACAAATGTTGAAATCAATAGAAATGGCATCTCAAGCATTTTTTAAAGTTAGAACTATAATTTTAGATAAAGATAGTTTAAATCAAGAACAAAAACAACAATATATAAAAAAATTATATGATAAAATTATAGAGAAATTTATGACAGCAGAAGAGAAAAAACTATTTGAACAAATTATAGCAGGAAATGGAATAATTATAATGAATGGTAATGGAATAAGACTTGGAGGTGGAATGGGTGGAATAGGTGGTGGTGGAATGGGTGGAATAGGTGGTGGTGGAATGGGTGGAATAGGTGGTGGTGGAATGGGTGGTGGAATCGGTGGAATGCTAGGATTCTAAATGTTTACTATAGCTTTAAATAGCGTCGTTGAATATCTCTCCATATATCCATTTTTCTCAAACTATAAAAGAAACTTAAACAAATTCTTCCATATGGTTTGTAGAAAGATGTGTGTTTTATTTCATATGGAAATACCTTTATTTGTTTAGTTACATATTTTTTACTAAATTTAAAAAATATAACTTCTATATTATCCATTTTAGAACCATATAAATCATATAGTTTACGCAATATTTTAAAATCATGTGTTGCTAACATATGAAATTTACCACTTTCTACTATTTTTTTAGCATTATTAAAATAATTTTCGGATACAATATTCCAATCTTTAACATCACCATCTTTATACCATCCTTTTACTAATCGTATAGTTCCATTATGTTTTAATATAATATCAACACGTTTATCTATATCGCTATGATATGTTGCCAATGTTATAAAAATATTTTTATAACCATATTTTAATAATTTTAAATATGTATTTAATTCATTAATTCTATCTTTTCTCCCCATTGAAGAAAATCCGACCATAATATTAAATGTATTTGCATAATCTACAAAATCTTTTAGCTTATTAAAATTTAAGATATTATTTTGTTTAAAGAAATCTAATTTAATGCTAATTTTATTTTGTTCATATCGATTATTATTTGTGTAGTCTATTTGTTTAAGTTTATTTAAAATATCAACAAAATTATAAAATCGTTCAACTTCAGTTTTATAGAATTTTTTATTAGAATAAGGTAATGGTCCAATTGTATATTTAAAATTAGGATGATTTTTAATATCTTTAGTTATTGTTTTGTAACTAATATCAATATTGTTGCAAATATTTATCATTAATAATAGTAGTATTAAAATAAAAAAATATTTTATCATTAATAATAATATATATATTTATTAAGATGGTGGAGGAACATTATTTTCAATAGTTAAAGAATATTTTTCTTTCTTCTTTTTAAAATTATAAATAGTATATCCTAATAATATCCCGATAATAATAAAAAATATAGAATATTTGTAATTACAATATTTTCCACATAAATTAGCCATATATATTTATACAATATTTTTTTAATAGATTTCAAATATTTCTTCAAGACTTTCACTAACCTGTATTTCATTGTTTCGTAAACGGTGTGTTAAATAACCAATTAATCCATCAATAGTATTAGATAAATGATATTGTCTCATAGCTTCATCATCTACAGATGGTTCTAATGTGTCTTTATTTGATTGTAATTCATGTCGACATACAGGGCATGTATGTTTATCTTTTAACCAATTTAATAATGGTTCTTTAGAGAAAAGATGATTGCATGGTAATTGTATCAATTCTTCATTATTTTTAAATGGTTCTAATGAAATAGGACATTTAGTTTCTGTATATTCTTCCTGTCCATTAAAAGATATCATTTTAGCATCTTTTAATAGTTCATGTGTGTTATTTGGATTTGTAAATGGTGTATTACTTAATCCATTAATTATATTACTATAATAATTAGTATAATGATTTGACATTATAATAAATATAGATTTTTTCCTTAATTCAATTTTTAAAAATAAGATAAAGATAATTTAATAATTAAATTAAATGATTTTATTACTACTCTTTTTTTTAGCAAATATAATGTATTCAAATTGTGATAATTATTTTGATGATTTTGATGATGATAATAATTATCAAATGGTAAATGTGTTTTTATATGAATCAATAGATAATTGTTTAATTGATAATAGATTCAAAGAGTATGTCAAAAATTTTAATTTAAAATGTAATTGTTTAAAATATTTAAAATGCGAAACAGCTTTATTTAATAATCACGAGTTTATTAATACAAAAATAGATTATAATAATTCAACACTCTATTTAAGTGATGTAATCTATAATAATTCTTGTTATGAGTATAATAATATGTATATAAAGGGAATATTAGTAATAGACGAAATTTGTGTTCCAAGAGTTATTGGGTTTATAGTTGCATGTGCGTTATTTATGTCATTCTTATTAGTTATTGTTAATATTTATTATGATAAAAAAAAGAGGAAAAAGAAAAGAAATAAAGCACCACCAAATTATAATTCTATTTAAAACTTTTTATAAAAAATTTAAAGAATAAATTATTGTATTTTAATATGAGTGAAGTATTTTATAATGCGAATAATCTTGTTATAAATAATGGATTTGTTAAAAATCCAGATAGATATTATTTAGAAGAATGGTTTAAGCAAAGACCAGCACTTTCTAATGTATTAAATACGGCTTTTACAAGTACTGATGCTACAAATGCAGCTAATACAGCAATTAGATTAGCTGAAAAAGTGGCAAATCGAGATTTTAAAGTATTAGGGACAAACATGACAACAGCATTATGTGAATTTAATACTAATAATCCAGGTATTTTAATTAAAACCGCTGGTGCCGATCAAGACCAAGCAATAATAGCACCACATACATCATCACATTCAATTGAAACTTCTTGGACAAATACAAAATGGGGAACCGAAAATCAATTAGAATGGGAATGTGCTATAAATATTCCTGCTATTACAGATGTTAAAGTTTGGGCTGGAATTAATTTATCATCAGATCAATTAGTAGAAAGCAATAACGATAAATTATTTTTTAAATTTCAAACAGATGATACAAATAGTGAAACATTTTCAGATTTCACCAAATTACATTTTATACATAGTATAGCTGGAACACATTATGTATCAGAATTACCTATTACAGTAGAAGCAAATACTGTTTATAAATTAAGAATAACGCTTGATTCTTCTAGATTAGCTAGAATATTTGTAAATGGAGTGCAATATAATATAACACATACAGGAGGTTCGTCTCCATATGGAACAACTGTAACTTCTGGCAATATACCTTCATCCCAATTAACTAATTCTATTGATTTAATACCATATATTGGCGTTGAGACGGGGACAACTTCTTTAAAATCATTAATAATATATTATGAAAAAATGAGTAGAACATTGATTTAATTAAATTAATATCTTTTAAAATAATATAATGGATTCTAAAAAGAGAAAACGCAATAATAATGTACCAAGAAGAGATTCAGCAATAAAAAAACCAAAAAAAAAAAATTTGAATAGTTGGGAGTTGAATTCTGATAATAATACTAATAATAATACTAATAACAATAATGTAGTAAGATTGGATGAAGAAGAAGTTGAGTGTACATGTGCGACATGTGAGTGTGGAAGAATGAGATGTTGGATATGTGGTCAAGGAGTAGTTCCAATGAACTATCAACCATGTAGAATTCATGAAAGATGCTATATGTGTGGAAATACATCTGTAATAGAAATACATGGATATGGACCTGTTAGACGGGCTTATATTGGACCTATTGCTGAAAATGGGGTTTGTCGAGCTTGTACAGGAATTAATTAATTTATTAATTAATTAATTATAAAATTGAATTTTAAGATAAATATTAATATTTATTATTATGATTATTTACATTGAAGGAAATATTGGTAGTGGTAAATCTACTTTCTTACAAAATTTAAACAATTATTTATCTAAATTTGATAATATTAATAAAGATGCTAGATTAGTATTAGAACCTGTTGATGAATGGATGGAAACTAAAGATAGTGATGGGAAAAATATCTTAGAAAAATTTTATGATGATCAAAATAAATGGAGTTTTGCATTTCAAATGAATAGTTTTATTAGTAGAGTTAAAAAGATTCAAGATGAATTTATGAGGGGCGATGATAAGATGATTGATAATAATATTCCAAAAGATGAACAATTAATTACAAATTATAATTTAATGGAAAAGGTTGTATTTGTAGAAAGGTCTATTTATACTGATTATCATTGTTTTGCTAAATTGTGTTATCAAAGTGGGAAAATGACAAAATTAGAATATGATATTTATTGTAAATGGAATGATTGGTTATCAGAACAATTTAATGTTAAACCAGATGCATATATTTATTTAAGATGCGAACCAGAAATTAATGATGATAGAATTAAACAACGAAATAGGGATGGTGAATCAGGAATTCCTTTAGACTATTTAAAAGCACTACATGAGAAACATGATGAATGGTTAAATTTTGAGAAGGAAACAGTTCCTGTGTATGTTATTGATTCTTCTAAAAATTTCAAGAAAAAGGAGGTAATGGATGATATGTTTGATGGATTATTTCAATTCGTTAACACATTGTAACTAAAGTAATCGATTAAGTATTTTAATTAATTCTTAACCAAACACATTTTTATCATTAGAATGTGTATTACGTAATCGTGAAAACATGCTGGAATCAATAGTCCCTTTTGTTTTTTTTAATTTATAATTTAATGGATTATTATCATGGTCTAAACCATTTTCACATTGTTCTACCAATTCTGCCATTAATTCGCCTACTACAGGTGCGTTTTTTAATTGATTTCCACTAGTACCTATAGCCATATAATAACCATTTATATTACTTTTATCATAAATCGGGGTCCAATCATCTGATACATCATATGTAGAAACAATGTATTTTTGATTTTTTGAATTTGGTATTTGTAAAGATGGAATTCTTAAAGAAGCCCTATACATTTGATTATACCATTGTTCAGTATTGTTAGTATCCATAGTATCTAAATCATCTTCCCATATTTTCTCATCACATTCAGGTTCAGTAGAACCTATTAATAATTTATTTCCAACTTCTGGTCTAAAATAAAGACCAACATCTAAATCAATCACTATCATACCTTGTTTATCAATATTATATTTTTGTTTATCAAAATCGGTATATGATACTTCTTTTCTTAATGGACGACATTTTATATTACTATCATTTATAATAAAGTTTTCATCAAATGCCATACTATTAATTTGGCTTGAATATGGTCCCCCACAATTAATTATAATAGGACAATCAATTGATTCATTATATTGGGTTTCAATGCCTTTAATAGTATTATTGCTATCTACCTGAATTTTATTTATTTTTGTATTAAAATGAAATTGTGTATCGAGTTCTTTTGAAGCATGATATAAATTTAAAGATGCTAATAATGGGTCGCCAATATATCCAGTTTTAGGAAAATAGACCGAACCTTCAATAAAATTATTAAAATCTGGTTCTCCAAATGTTGGCTCATCAATGTTTATAGGTGAATATGTATTGTATATATCCATACCCATTTTAGATACAATATTATCCGTTTCATTAAATGTCATATCACTCAATGGAACACCCACTTTTTTCATTAGTTTGCATGAATTCTCTAAAAAATTAATTGAATTTTTACTTTTTAAAAATAAAGCACCACATTCATTTAAATTAGCATAACCATTTGGGTCTTTATACGCTATATGATTTTCCCATTCTTTCCAATAATGATATCCTTCCCATGAAAATTTTACACTATCTAATAAAGAATAATACATTCGGCATATACCACTAGAATAAGACGTTGTTCCATAACCTGGTGCTGGATTTGAATCATAAACACTAACATTAAATCCTTTTCTTGCCAAACTTAATGATATAGAATTGCCGATAATACCTGACCCAATAATGCATACATCAGGTCTAGTTAATAGTTTTAGATTCACCATATTAATGTAATATAAATTAATTTATATTTTTAAATTCAAATTTATAAACGTTATATTTAATTAAATTGTTAATATTTTTTAGATGGTGTATTCATATATTCAGTTGCTATTTTAAATCCAGTTTTATATAATTCTTTTTGTTTCATAAATGGGAACATATTCATAACAAATATTGAGAATTCGTGTCCCCAATAGCCATAACAATTGCCATTAATATGACCGATACTTTTTATAATATTTTTGACAAATGATTCAACTTTGATATTAAAAATAGTATTTTCTAAATATTTTGTATTTTTTGTTAAAACTGCGCCAGGCATGACATTTAATATATCTATTTTATGATTATATTTTTCGTATTCTTTTATAAGAGATTTAGTTTGATAAAATCCAAAAGCATTTGAAGCTTCATATACTGATAAAAATGGTACAGATATTTCATTATCAAGAATCTCACCAAGTCCATATGTAGGCATTATGCACTGAGCGGTAATATTAATAATAGCATTATGATGTTTTCGTTTAATAAAATATGGTATTAATATTCTTGTTAATTGGGATTGAACTATTGTACCTACTATTATAGTATCATTTATAAGCTGTTCATCCATTTTATGATATGGAATCCAAGCACTTCTATATCCAACATTATTAATTAATATTGATATATTTCCATTAATAGTTTTTATATTTTGTTTAATATCGTTGAAAAAGGTTGGATTATGGGCTTTTCTAAAATCTTTTTCAATAAATATAATGTTTATAGTTGGATATAATAATGTTAATTCAGTTATAAGTGCATTAGTTCTTTTTGAGCCAATTAAAAATAAATTAAATCCACGTTTTGCGAATTCTTTCGCAAAAACATATCCTTGACCACTTGATGGACCGGTTATCATAACATAACTATTACTACCATATCTTTTATTTAAATCTAGTTCTTTTAATAAAAAATGTCTGTAAATAAATCGTAAAGTATAATAGCTTAATATTAATAATTGATAGATTATTAATAAATAAAATAAAACATAAATCATATAAAATAGTTAATATTTTTTTTATATATTTTAAATTTCCAAATAACACTATAAATAATATAGTGATTTCTACACAATAATAAATTATTTTCTACACAATAATAAATTATTTTATATGTTAATATTATAAATGATAGTAAGTAAAAAATCGCGTATATATAGAAATAAAATGCGTGGACGAGGACGTGAGAGTCGTTTAAAAAAAATAACAAGGTCTTTAAAATCTACCAAAATATTTAAACCATTTAACACATTATTTGGAAAAGTTAAAGACAAGCTTTTAATTGTAAGAGTAATTGCACACATGAAATATTTAAAAAAAAATAATAAACCCAAATTTGATAAAATTATGGAAATGTGCGAAAAGATTCCAAATAAAGAAAAGATAAAATTATCTAAAGATGTTAATAAATTGAGTAATAAAGAGTTAATGGATAAAATACAAGCCAAAACAAAAACAGAAATTAAACAATATCAAAGAACTTCTAGCGCAATGACAGTTAATAAAATAATGCAGGAGGAAGTTAAAGACTCTAAGAAATTACTTGATATAATAACTGATGATGATGGAAAATTAGTATCACCAGAAGATATGAAATTAGGAATTAAATATGGATTTACCAAAGAAATCAATGGAAAATTAATAAAAGGTTCTACTATGTTAGTAGGAGGTTGTAGTGGGGTCGAATGGCCACACTCAACCAGGCGCAGTTGTGCTCCTAAAAATTATTATGCCGACACTATTATTGGAAAAGGCGCACTCTTACTATATAAAATAATATACTACATTTTCTATATTATTGGAGTAATAATATTCTCTCCTGTAATAGGATAAATAGATAATGTTATAATAAGACTATAGATATTATAAGATTAGTTGTTTAAATAAAATTTACATTAATGCTAAGTCACTAACATGATTATCATTATATATATATTTTTTTTTTCTTTTACTCTTTTTTTTCTTTGATACTTGATATTGTTCATCATAATTAAAGTCTTTTAATAACATTTTAGAAATTTCATTAGGTGTTAACATATTATATTTTAATTTTTTTCCACTTTTAGTTTTACCAGTATGTGTTCTAACATATTTTAATGTATTTGCATTAGCCCATTTTATAAATGCTTTTTGGTGATTTTTAGGTAGATATAATGATTGTGTATGGTGTTTGGCGCTAACATCTTTTACTAATTTATTAATTATTGTTTTATGATTTTTCCATTGTCCATGGCCCACACAAACCATTAATTTTTTACTTTTTTTAATATATTTTGTAGTTTCATATGGTTTACATACTTTTTTTTTTTGAGCACTTCTTTTTTTTGTAGATTTAAACTTAGGCATTTATATAATGATAAAATAAATTAATTTAAATTTTATAGTATAAAATTGAATATTTATTTATTTTACTACTAAATATTATTAACATTTAATGATGTCTAAAACTTCAGATTTTTCAAATTGTGGTGAAACTATATCTTTGACATTTGGTGATTGTGGAGAAAATCATGTTGGAATGGAAAAAGTGGGAGCATTAGTTAAAAAAGGTGATGGATTTACATTGACAGATTTCGAAACATATAAAGGTATATTTGAAAAATTGGGATGTGAATCGATTATATATGATTTGAAAGAACAGTTATCTGGTATTGATACTAGTATTTTAGGAACTATTGAAAATGCGTATGTATTGGTTATTAGGGGAGGATTGGAAAAATTTCTTCGTATGGATGGATTTAGTATGGAAGATATATAGAGATATGAATAGTTTTGAATGGGATAGGAAATATTGGGATACGCGAAGAAAAAAAGTTTTAAATAAAAATGCTAGGGCAAATGTTTGTTTTGGTGATGATGGTAGTGAACCAGATTATGAAAGGAAAAAAGGACGAATAGTTGGATATGATAGTGTTCCATCATTGGAATGTGTTAAAAGACAATTAAGAGATGTATTGGGTTCAAAATGTGATAATTTGATTTGTGAAGGAAATAGATATTTTGATTTGAAGAAATGTGGAATTGGTTATCATGGAGATGCTGAAAGGAGAAAAGTAGTAGCATTTAGGGTTGGTGAAAGTATGGATTTACATTTTAATTGGTTTGTAGAATCTAAAAGTGTTGGAAAAATATTTAAAACAACATTAAAAAATGGTGATATGTATTTGATGAGTGAAAAGGCAGTAGGGACAGATTGGAGATGTCGAAAAATTTATACATTACGACATAGTGCAGGAAGAAGTGATAGTAAGTATTTGAAATTGAAAAAATAGATATTAAATAATTAGGTATTCTTAAATTAACATATTTTTTATTGCAACAATTTTTCTAATCCATATCCTAATAAAAACGCACATCCAGTTGAAACAAACCCATTAATCGTTAAAACTAAACATCCCATTAGTTTAGATTGTTTTGTTATAACAGCTTGAGTATATCCAAGACAACTAATAGTTAATAAAGTTATAAAACAATCTATAATAAATATTGTATTATAATTGTAATAATGTGCCCAGTAACTAAATATATAAATCAACATAGGTATTAATCCAAATAATAAAAAGGAACAAAATGTAATTAATGCTTCTTTTTTAATAATAGTTTGATAGTTAGTTTCTGGTATATCTAATCCAAGCTCCATAGAAACCATAGATTTAATAAAAAATGGTTTGTATGACTCTTTTGATATCAAAATATCAACTATCTTTTTAGAATCTTCTTTATCTAATCCTTCATTTTGATATAATTCATGCATCTCTTCAATTTCATAGTCTTTATTATGGTCAAATTCATATGATTCTTTTTCTTTTTCAGATAAAATATATTTAGCTTCAAAGTAACTACTAATATAATCACCAAATCCCATAGAAAATCCATCAGCAACTAAATTAGCAACTCCTAAAGAAATAAGATATTTCATTTCTAAATTAGCTCCAAATCCTGCTGCCATAATAGAAAAAGTAGTAATTATACCATCTATTCCACCATAAATTATATTTTTAATATATTTCGCACTATTTTTAGCATGGTGACTTTCTAAATGATTTTGAATATCCATTTAAGATTAAAATAAAAAAATATCTTTATATCTTTTAATGAATTCAATAGTTACAATTACAAATTCCGCATTATCTAAAATGAAAAAAATATCCAAAATAACGAATAATTATGCTTTTTTATTTTCAGCAAATAGTGGTGGATGTAATGGATTTAATTATAATATTGAAACTATAGATAAAATAGGGTTTGATTCATTAGTTAAACCTAGTGTCATAGAAAAAGAAGATATTAAATTAGCAATTGAACCATTATCAGAAATGTTGTTAATTGGTACAACTATAGATTATATTAAAGAAGATTATAATAAAAATATTTATGAAAGTAAATTTGTATTTATTCCAGATAAAAATTTAGCGACGACATGTGGATGTGGAGTATCATTTACACCAAAATAAATAATAAAATTATTTCATCATTATTTCTTGATAATATTTCCATGATATAGAAAAAATTATTCCATTTATACTATTTGTTATAATTTTAGTTCTTAATCCACGAAACATCCAATAGAATCCCTCTTTTTCCCATAAATATTTTACTGTTTCATTATAGCTTAATGTATTTCCACTAGTTTGTTTAATTGTTTTAATAACTCTTACAAAATTAGATGTTGTATCCGATATTACAGATGAATATAATCCAATAGATGCTCGTTTAAATAATTTATCTAAAGTACTATCATTTTTAGATTCTGGAAAATAATGGTTTAAATAATTATATGTTAAAAACCAAGGATAATGACCAATTAATGTAGAACTAAATGCTGCTAATGATCCATTATATAATACTTTATATCCATTTGAATTTATATTATTTTTTAAAATATTTAAATTTCCATTAACTTGATAATTTAGTTTAAGAGTATCTAACGGCATTAATAGCATTCTCCAACTAGCAGCACCAATACTAGCAATCCCAGTTTTGATAGATAATGGTAAATCTAGATGTTGTGTTGCTGAAAGAATACCTATATTAGCTGCTGTGTCTCCAAATCTAAATAAGGGTGCATTAATAATAGCGACAGGATAACCGCGATATAATCGTAATATTCCTCCTTGACTATATAATGTTTTGAATGAAGATTTAAAATTTGTACCATTAACATATTGATAATTCATAATTGTTCGTAACCACATTAGGGTGGTGACTTGTGTAGCCATTGCCATACTGCCTGATAATCCGCCACCAATTGCTTTATTAAAAGATTTATTTAAAATATCATTATTCATTATAAAATAGTATAATATTTTCTTAAATGATATTATATGAAACTTATTTTATTTTTAATTATTTTATTGGTATTGATATATTTTTTAAAAAAACGTTATGAAAATTTTAATATTCAAACAGGTGTTAAACGTGGATTTTTCGAAGTATTAAATCCATATCCAGTATGTAATAGTTATAATAATTGTTTCCCTGGCTATTATTTTAGAAGTGAACAATATAATTTGTGTAAAAATAAGACTAAGATTTTATAGATTTTTTATATATTGTAATAATATATGAATTTTTTAAAAAATTTTTTTGGTAGTGGTGGGGGTAAATCAAAAAAAAGATGTCCAAAAGGAAAACGGAGAAATCCCAAATCAGGACGGTGCAAAAAAACAAAAACCAAATCTAAATCTAAAATATGCGGATTAGGAAAAGAAAGGAATCCTAAATCAGGACGTTGTAGAAAAATAAAATCCAAATCTAAATCTAAATCATGTCCAAAAGGAAAAAGGAGAAATCCTAAATCTGGTCGGTGTAGAAAAACAAACTCTAAATCTAAATCTAAATCTAAAATATGTGGATTAGGAAAAGAAAGGAATCCTACATCTGGTCGGTGTAGAAAAATAAAAACCAAATCTAAATCTAAAATATGCGGATTAGGAAAAGAAAGGAATCCTAAATCAGGACGTTGTAGAAAAATAAAAACAACAATGAAAATGAATTATAAAAGTAAAAGTAAAAGTAAAAAATTAGTTCGATGTCCAAATACTAAATGTATAGATTCGAATATGGTATATAAATCTAATGAACAGTTAAGATTACATTTAAAACAATGTTTAAACAGTAAAAACAGTAAAAACAATAGTTTAAAAGATATGAGTGAACAATTAAATGAGTTAAATAATAAAAAAAGTAAAAACAATAGTTTAGAAGATATGGGTAAAAAGATAAATACATTAAATTCATTAAATTCATTAAATAATAGTAATAATAGTCAAGAAGTATTAAGTTTAGAAGATATGGGAGAACAATTAAATGCGTTAAACATTAAAAATAATAAAAATAACAGTCCAGAAGTATTAAGTTTAGAAGATATGGGTGAGAAGTTAAATG
>Ga0209634_1001501_pt1 | contig 16907 bp, 15 predicted proteins | sample LinPmetageLP40_FD_184043 | JGI IMG/M metagenome (GOLD analysis project Ga0209634, IMG submission 184043) | Marine viral communities from the Pacific Ocean - LP-40 (SPAdes) (version 2) | ecosystem: Environmental > Aquatic > Marine > Oceanic | place: Pacific Ocean | collected 2010-08-26
TGATCGCCTGGCCCGGCTGGCTATCGGCCACCCGGTTGCATCCGGCGACGAAAGCCGCACCCAGGGTGACGAGGAAATTGCGCCGCTTCATGCCTGGCTGCCCCCGGAGATCATCGCGCGCATCTGTCCGATGGGGCCGGACAGCAGGACCAGCAGGACATGGACGACGAAAAATCCCGCCAGTGCGAAAGCGAAGATAAAGTGCAGCGAACGCGCGGATTGCCGGCCGCCCATCGCTTCGACCAGCCAGCCGAAGGTGGGTTCCATCCCCGGGCTGATCGCGATGCCGGTCAGGACCATCATCGGCAGGAACACCCCCAGTACAAGGCCGTAAGCGAGCTTCTGGAGGAAATTGTATTTTCCCGCGCCGTGATCGAACTCGAGCCGCAGGTGCGCGCGGACATCGCGCCATATCGCAGCGGGACGCCATTCGCTGCGGCGAGTGGCGATGTCGCGGGCGAAGTGCCGGTTGGCAAGCATGGCGACCCACATGAACAACAAGCCCAGCGCAAAGGGCCACGCCATCAATATGTGCCAGTCGCGCGCGACCGCGAGGCTGTAATAGCCCGGAATGGTCATCCAGTCGGGAAAGCGCGGCACTGCCAGCCACGCCTGTTCGGGGGCAAAGCCCCAGTCGCCCCAGTACAGCCGGCGATGCGCATTGGAGATCGTCAGCCCGGACATGAACAGCACGACCACACACAGCAGGTTGAGCCAGTGCCACAGACGGGTGCTGAGCGCGTGGCGCTTCACGCTGCCTGCCCCGCGCGCGCGAGGTAGATCACGTCGCGCGGCTGCGACAGCAGGTGCTGGCCGCTGTCGATATACAGCGTCTGCCCGCTGGCGAGGTGGCCAGCGGCAAGGAACAGCGCGGCATCGGCCACTTCGTCGGCGCCGGTCTTGCGGCCCAGCAGGTTCATCCGGTGCGAAATCTCGGTTTCCTCCTCGCTCTGGTCGTGGCTGGCAAGGATGGCGCCTGGCGCCAGCGCATAGACCCGGTCGCGCGCGCCCGCCGCACCCATCGCGAGCATCGGCACGGTCGCTGCGACCGCATGTTTGCTCATGGTGTAGCTGAAGAAATCGGGATTGGGATTGGCCAGCTTCTGGTCGGTCAGCTGGATCACCCGCCGCCCGCCCGGGGCCTGCGCCCCGGCAAGATAGGCCTGAGCCATGCGTGTCGGGGTGCGCGCGTTGATCTGCATCGTGCGCGCATTGGTTTCCGGATCGAGCGCAGTCACCCGGTCCGGGTCGAATATCGCCGCGCAATTGACCAGTGCGCGCCAGTCGCCCAGTCGCTGCGTCAGCGTTTCGACCATCGCAACCGCCGCATCGCCATCGGCAAGGTCGCACTGGAGGCATTCCGCCGATGGCAACGTTTCGGCAAGGCGTTCGGCTTCGCTGCGCGAGGAGCCGTAGTGGATCACGACATGCCAGCCCGCCGCGCCAAAGCGGCGCGCGATGGCGGCACCGATCCGTCTTGCTCCACCGGTTACGAGCACTGCTGGCCTGGGATCAGTCATCGCCTACGACCATAGCGCCGCGCGCACCAAAGAAAAGGCGCGCCGCCACCTGAGGGGAGGGTGGCGACGCGCCTCGTGCACAGCCCCCGAGGGATCGGAAGGGGGCTGGATCAGGAGTGGATCAGGCGGTTACCGGCACTGCAGGCTGCCGCGGTCGATCTCGCGACCGACGAGCCCGCCGACCGCGCCACCGAGTATTGCGCCGAGCGTGCGATCGCCGTTGCCGGCAAGCTCGTGTCCGGCGAGCGCGCCGACCCCGGCGCCGATCACCAGCCCGGTCGTGCCGTTGTCGCGCTTGCAATAATACCGGCCGTCACCGCCGCGCCACATGCGGTCGCTGCGGCTGATCCGGCGCGGTTCGTAATAGCGTCCGCGGTCGTCGTAGACGCGGTCCTTGGCGCGCTTGCCGTGGGCGGGGGCCCAGGAGGGCGGGTCCGCAGCGGCCGGGGCGGAAAGGCCGGCACCCGTAAAGGCAAGCGCTCCGGCGGCGAGGGTGAGGGTGAGTTTCTTCATTGTCGTATCCGTTCGGCGATTGTGTCGGTTCGGGAACGGCGAGACATGGCGCCGGGTCCACAACCTGTGATGAACGGGACGCCGAACTGGGAATAACGCGACAGACCGTGCAATATCTCGCGATAAAGCGTTAGGTTTGGAGCCGTGCGCGCGCCTCGCCGCGCAGTTCATCGCTCAAACGGGGGAGCGCAGCCAGCTGTTCGCATTCCTCGCGCGTGGGCTTGTGCGCCGGATCGTAGAACTTGGCGAACACATGCGCGACGTTCCACACCGCATGTCCGATTTCGACACGTTCGAGCGTATCGCCGGCCTGCGCCGCGCCTTCTTCGATCACCCGGTAATACCAGCCGCAATTGTGCTGCTTGACGATGCGCGCGACCATGCCCTTGCGGCCGAAATGATGTTCAATCTTCCAGCACGGTTTGCGCGGCTGGCTCACTTCCAGCAGCGCGCTGCCCAGCCGGAAACGGTCGCCGATATGGACCGCGTCCTCGGTCAGACCCTCCGCAACGATGTTCTCGCCAAATGCCGCGGGGCGCGAAAGCAGGTCGTGCCCGCCCAGCCACGCATCCCATTCGGCATAGTGGTCGCGCGGGTAATGGTGCACCGCCATGTCCGGCCCGCCATGATGTTCGGTATCGGCCACCATGTCGCCTGCGAGGCCGAAACTGCGGATCACGACGGTTCCTGCCAGTGAACGCTTGTCGATCGCGCTCATCTCGGCGCCGTTGAAGGGCTGGGGCTGTCCGGCACACAGCGCGGTGACATCGGTCTTCATGCAGGCTCCTTGCGCAGGGTGAAGGCCGCCCAGTCGCGCTGGACGCCGTCGGCACCCTTGCCGCGATAGCAAACCGTGTCGACGATCGCGAACCCCGCCATGCGATAGGCGCTCTCGAGCCATGGCTCACCGGGCAAATTGGTCAGCCGCCCCAGCGGATCGCGGCCTTCGCCCGTTCCGAGCTTGTAATTGGCGAAATGCCAGCCACCGGGAAGAAGCGCAGCATGGATGGCGGCCAGCACCGCGGGCAGGTCCGTGCGCGCGACATGCAACAGGCAGGCATGCGCCCAGACCGCGTCATAGGCATCCACCGCATCGAGCTCGTCGAAGCGCATCACCCGCGCACCCACGGCGAAGCGTTCATTGGCCTTGCGCACCATTGCGGGCGTGCCATCGGTCGCATCGAGATCGAAGCCGCGCTCGGCGATCCGGGCGGAATCCCGTCCTGCGCCGCAACCCATTTCGAGCACGCGCGCTCCGGGTTCGAGCCGGTCAAGAAAGCCATCCAGATGACGGCTCGGCGCCTGGCCGAAGCTGAAAGTATAATACGCCGCGTTCGCCTGGTAATAGGCGATCGTCGCGGCGTCGGCGCTCATCCCGCGGCGACCTCTGCCGCAGCGGCTTCGCGATCGCGCTGGGCGCGGCTCTTCTTTTCCGCCGCGGTCTTGAGCTGGCCGCAGGCGGCATCGATGTCGCGCCCGCGCGGGGTGCGCACCGGTGCGCTGATGCCGTGGTCGAAGACGATTTCCGAGAAGCGCTTCACCCGCTCGGGTGTCGAGCATTCATAGGGCGCGCCGGGCCACGGATTGAACGGGATCAGATTGACCTTCGCGGGCAGCTTGTAATGCTTGATCAGCCGGACAAGCTCATGCGCATCCTCGTCGGAATCGTTCTTGTCGCGCAGCATGACGTATTCGAAAGTGATCCGCCGGGCGTTGCTGGCGCCGGGATAGGCGGCGCAGGCCTCGAGCAGTTCCTCGATACCGTATTTGCGGTTGATCGGCACGATCTCGTCGCGCACTTCCTTGGTCACCGCATGGAGCGAGACCGCGAGGTTCACGCCGATCTCCTCGCCGCAGCGCTGCATTGCGGGGACGACCCCGCTGGTCGACAGCGTGATCCGGCGCTTCGACAGCGCCAGCCCGGCGCCGTCCATCACCAGCTTGAGCGCGCCTTTCACATTGTCGAAATTGTAGAGCGGCTCGCCCATTCCCATCATCACGATGTTGGTCAGCAGGCGGCCATCCGACCGGTATTCGCTGCTGTCCTCCTCGGTATCGAGACCCGCCATCGACCCCTTGGGCCATTCGCCCAGAGCGTCGCGGGCAAGCAGCACCTGACCGACGATTTCGCCCGGCGTCAGGTTGCGCACCAGCTTCATCGTACCGGTGTGGCAGAAGGTGCAGTTGAGCGTGCAGCCCACTTGGCTGGATACGCATAGCGTGCCGCGGTCCGCATCGGGAATGAAGACCATCTCGAATTCATGGCCGTCGGGGGTCTTGAGCAACCACTTGCGCGTACCGTCGGACGAATGCTGCGCTTCGACCACCTCGGGGCGGCCGATGTAGAACCGCTCGGCAAGCCACGGGCGCATCGTCTTGGCGATATCGGTCATCGCCTCGAAGTCGGTCACGCCGCGATGATAGAGCCAGTGGAACACCTGCTTGGCACGCAGCTTGGCTTGCTTGGCATCGAGCCCGGCCTCGGCAAACAGCGCGGTGATCTGGTCCTTCGGCAAGCCGATCAGATCGACGCGGCCGTCGGGGCGGGGCGTGATTTCACGCGCCACGGGAACCGGGTCAACCTGCCCGGGGATGCTCATGAGTGTCGTATCGGCCATGGGAGCGGCGCATATAGGGACAATCGGCGCGAAAGCAAAGCACAGCGCGAGGCACTGCGCTTTCGCTGCCGACGATCACACAGGCGAGGGGAGAGCGCGCGGAGCAAGCGGCTCATTCCGTTCATCGCGCATCAATCACAGCTGATCGCGCAACATGTGTTCAAAATGCCACAACTTCGTGTTGTGTGAGGTTAATGAAACTCTTTCGGCTTCCGCGCCGTTTTCCCGGTCCACGCAGCGCAAAAGCTGCGGGTCAATCAAACGGAGTTCGCACATGAACAAGATTTCCACTCTGCTCGTTGCTGGTTCGCTGGTCGCCTTCTCGGCACCTGCAATAGCTCAGGACACCGGCAGCTTCGATGGCTTCCGTATCCAGGGCGTCGCCGGTTATGACGCACTGAAGGCAGGCAGCAGCGTCGATGACGACGCCAATGCGGACAACGATCAGTCGATCGACGGCCTCGTATACGGCGTCCAGGTCGGTTACGATTACGATCTCGGCAATGCGGTCATCGGCCTCGAGGCCGAACTGACCGATTCCACCGCCAAGACCGAATTCGTGAACGGCGATTTCGAAGGCTTCGGCTTCGGCCAGGTCGAAGCGGGCCGTGACCTGTTCCTCGGCGCGCGCGCCGGTGCAAAGGTCGGACCGGACCTGCTGCTCTACGCCAAGGGCGGTTACACCAACGCCAAGCTCAACATCCTCGCGAATGACGGCACGACCGAATATAACGAGGACTTCGATCTCGACGGCTGGCGTGCCGGTGCGGGGCTCGAATATGCGATCAACCCGCGCACCTTCATGAATGTCGAATATCGCTATTCGAACTACAGCGAAGGCGAAGTCGATTTTGACGGCGACCTGGCCGACAGCGACCGTTTCGACGTCGATCTCGACCGTCACCAGATCATGGCCGGTCTCGGCGTTCGCTTCTAAGCGCGCCCGACCGATCTGATCGAGGGCCGGGGAGCGCGTCATGCGCTTCCCGGCCTTTTCGTATCAGCGGCGCGCGCAGGCGAGCGTGGCGGCATCCATCGCAGTGGCCGCCCCGGCCAGCGAGTAGGTGTTCGAGAATCGCCGTCCGCGCGTATCGGTGGCGCGGATTACCATCCGGTCTGCAGAGCGCATGGCCGCAACGATCGCCGCATCCATCGTGCGGTCCCTTGCCCAGGCATCGCCGCCGCCGCCGGTCAGTTCGAAACGCTTGCCGCCGATCGACACGGTGATCGAGGAATCGCGCCGCAGTTTGCGAGAGAGCCGGAAATGGACCTGCCCGCGAAGGCCGCGCCGCGGCCAGGTGCCGATGGTGGCGAAGGGTTCGAAATCGCGTTGCAGCCTGCTGGCCGCGGGCATGGCGATGGCATAGCAGCGCGGCACGGCGGCATCGCGGAACGCGCCCCAGTCGGAAAATACGCCCAGGCTGTCCTTCGCGGACAGGGGCGTCGTCAGCGCCAGCCCCGCGGTCATGGCGAACAGGACGGCGAGAAGCCGCAACGGCTTCGAAGAAGGGCAGGTCTGGAACAGCGTTCGGCGCATGGTTAGCGCCAGCCTTATGGCGCTGCGCGTGATCAAGCTAGGCTCCGGCATGTTCGCGGGCTAGCGGATAGGAAATCGCCACGATCTCCCATTCCTTCACCCCACCGGGCAGCCGGACACTGCGCAGATCGCCGATCGCTGCACCCTTGAGCGCGCGCGCAAGCGGGGACGACCAGCCGATCCGGCCCGCGCCGGCATCCTGTTCGTCGTCGCCCACCAACGTCACGATGCGTTCCACGTCATCTTCGTCGGCCAGCGTGATTGTGGCACCGAAAAAGGCGCGCGAGGTGTCCGGCTGGTCGGCGGGATCGATAACGCGGGCGGCCTTGAGCCGCCGCGCGAGATGCGCCAGTTCGCGATCGATTTCGCGCATACGCTTGCGGCCATAGAGGTAATCGCCGTTTTCGCTGCGATCGCCATTGCCCGCCGCCCAGCTGACGATCTCCACGATTTCGGGTCGCTCGGTGCCAAGCAAATGGTCGTAGCGCGCCTTCATCGCGGCATAGCCGGCGGGCGTGACGGGATTGGATTTAGGCGTCATGGAGCATGCGCCCCTAGCGCAAATCAGCCTGGCAGGTAATTGCGAATATCGCGTTCGTAACCCGCGGACTTGTCAGGATGCATATTGGCATAGCTGACTGCGTTCCCGATCACGCGCATGACGTAATAGCGCGTTTCGAAATTGGACGGGATCTGTTCGATCCAAGTCACCCAGTCGACTGCGCCCGTGCGCGGATCGCCGTTGAGGCGAAGCCATTCGTTCACCCGTCCGGGGCCGGCGTTGTAGGCGGCAATCGCCAGCGGATAGGCCCCGCCATAGCGGTCCATCAACCGGGCGAAATGGGCATCGCCCAGCCGGATGTTGTAGCTGGGGCTCTCGGTCAGATTGGCCGACATGTAGCGCACGCCGATCTTCCCGGCTTCTTCGCGGGCCGTGCCGGGCATCAGCTGCATCATGCCGCGCGCACCGGCATGGCTTACGCGGTTGCGGTCGAACTCGCTTTCCTGGCGCGCGATCGCGTGGACCATCGTCCAATTGGCGCCTGCATGCGTTTCGACCGTCGGATAACCGATGCGTTCGAACCCTTCGAGACCGTGTTCGCCGGCGACCAGACCCGCGACGACCGCCATTTCATTCAGTCCGGTATCGCGGGCGAGTTGCCCGACCAGCGCCATCTGCTCGGGCGTGTCGGCCTTGTCCGCGATCGCCTCGAAGAAAGCACGTTCGGTCCGCCAGTCGCGGCGATTGCGCGCGATGGCCCGTAGCGCGCCGGTAAGCGGATCGGCTTCGAACGCGGCGCGCTGGGCGCTGTCGGCTGCCGGAACCGCCGCAAAGCCGGGCATGGGCTGCCCGAGCTCGCTCAGCGCCAGCTGGCCGTAATACCAATCGGGATAGGCGGCAGCCATGGCCCAGTACCGCTGCGCGCCTTCGGTATCGCCCGCGCGCGCTGCGGCGCGGCCCGCCCAGTAGAAACCCTTCGAGCGGGTCAGCGGAGTCTTCGCGGCGGTGCCATAGCGATAGAACAGCGGTGCGGCCTGCGCGCCGTCACCCAGCGACCAGAGCGCCTTGGTGCCGCCCAGCCACATCAGGTCGGTATATTTGTCGCGCAGCGTGAAGGAGCCGTCCGAAATATCGGTGCCCGGCGCAAACACATCGTCGACCTTCGATGCAATGCTGACCGCCTGCGTCGCACCGGCGCTTTTGGCGACCGCGAGCGCTTCGCTGATGAACTGCGTCCCGTCGAAAGCGGGGGTGGTGAAGGCGACGCGGCTGGCAAGCAGGTTGACCGCTTCATAGGGCTGGCCGGAATTGCGGTAGTAGCGCGTCAGATTGTAGACATAGCCGGCGTCGCGCATCGCATCGGCGGGAAAGCGCAAACCTGCCTGCTGCGGCGTGCTGCCCTGCAGCAGCGCCAGCCGCGCCTGCGCCGTGTCACGATAGGCGGGGGATACCCGCATGACATGGCGCGAGGCAGCCTCGTAATTGCCCTGCCACAGCAGCGCATCCATCCGGGCGTCGTGATCTTCCGGCGCGAAACGGCTGCCGAACAGGCCCTGCATGTAAAGCTCCGCAGGGCCGCTCATGGTACCGCTGCGCCAGGCTTCGCGTGCCACTTCGAGCGCTTCGGGCCGATCGAGCGAGGCCAGCGCGAGCGCGTAGCGTGCGCGGCCGCTGTTGGTGAGCGGGGCATGCCGGTCGAAGAAACCGACGAGGTCCTGCGGGGAGGGCGCTTCCTCGTCGAGTGCCGCCTCGGCGCGGCGCTGAAGCAGTTCCTGCTTGGGGAAATCGGGGTAGGAGGTGATGAACCCGGCATAGGAGGCAAAGGGCAGGTCGTCGCGCGCGGTGAGATATTCCCACTGGCCAACCGCCTGGTCCATCTGACCCGGCTGCTGCGCCACGAGGCTGCTGCGACCGGCCTCCTGCGCCTGCGCGGTGGCGGGGAAGACCAGTGCGGTACCGGCCATCAGTGCGATCGAGTAAATAGTTTTTCGTCCCATGCTGGACATAGTGCCCGGCCCCTCCTTATCAGGCGCTGAATGAATTGTGGCGCACATGCGCCGAAAATCGCCTTGTTTCATACCCCTAACGCAGGACCACCGTAAATGTTCTCAGGCTCGATTCCGGCTCTGGCGACTCCTTTTCGCGACGGATCGTTCGATGAAGCCGCTTTTCGCAAGCTGGTCGACTGGCAGATCGACAACGGCAGTAAGGCGCTGGTTCCCTGCGGCACCACTGGCGAGACCTCGACGCTGTCGAATGCGGAACATCACCGCGTGGTCGAAGTGTGCATCGAACAGGCCGCCGGGCGCGTGCCGGTCATCGCCGGTTGCGGATCGAACGACACGCGCAACGCGTTGATGCACATGCAGTTTTCCAAGAAGGCCGGGGCTGCCGCGGGCCTGTGCGTCGCCCCCTATTACAACCGGCCCAGCCAGGCCGGCCTGATTGCCCATTTCAGCTATCTGGCGGAAAACAGCGATCTGCCGATCGTGCTCTACAACGTGCCCAGCCGCACGGTGACCGACATCGAGGATGAGACCGTGGTCGAACTCGTCCGCATGCACCCCGACCGGATCGTGGCGATCAAGGACGCCAGCGGAGATCTCTCGCGGGTGGCAGACCACCGCATGGGGCTGGACAGCGAGTTCTGCCAATTGTCGGGCAATGACGAACTGTGGCTGCCGCATTCGGCCGCGGGCGGCGCGGGATGCATTTCGGTGACCGCGAATGTCGCCCCCGCGCTGTGCGCCGAGTTTCACGAGGCCATCGCCGCCAACGAGTTGGCGAGAGCGCGCGAGCTCAACGACCGCCTGTTCCCGCTGCATTACGCAATGTTTTCCGACGCCAGCCCGGCGCCGGTCAAATATGCGCTCAGCCGCGTGCACGACTGGTTTTCGCCCGATGTCCGCCTGCCGCTGTGCAATGCGAGCGAGGCGAGCCGCAAGGCGGTGGACGAGGCGCTGGAAATCGCCGGGCTGGTCTAGAAGACTTCGTCCTCGTCGAGCATGGGCGCGGCGGGGAAGGGCGGATCGCTGACGGCGAGCGCCTCGACGATGCTGTCGGCATGGTCGCCCGCATGGTCGAGCGCGTCGACCACGGCAACGTGAAACAGCGCATCGCCCTGGTTGACGATCGGCAGCGTCGCATGGCCGATGATGACCCCGTCGCTGGGGCTCACGAGGTCTTCCTGATCCTCGCCGAACAGCCCGCCGACGCGCGCCAGCAGGTCGCCCGTGCGTACGATGTCTCCCGATTTGCGGACGCGGTGCGAAACCCCGCCGCGCGGCGCGCGTACCCAGCTCGACCGGCTGGATCGTATGGGCACGTGCACTTCGGCCAGCCCGTCGTCGGCATCGATCATCCCGATATGCGCCAATACGCGCAGCACGCCCGCGACGCCGGTCTCGATCGAGAAGCGGTCGAAGCGCAGCGCCTCGCCCGCTTCTAGCAACAGCATCGGCACCTCGCGGTCTCCAGCGAGCGCGCGCATCGAACCGGGCCGTAGCGGGCTTTCGATGATGATCGGCGCGCCGAAGGCCATCGCCAGCTCGGACAGGTAGGGGCTGCCCGATGCGATGCGGATCTGGGGCAGGTTGTAACGGTGGACTGCAGCCGAATGGATATCGATCCCCAGCGCGCAGCGGTCGATCACATGGGTAAGGAAGCTATGCGCCAGCTGCGAGGCGAGGCTGCCGCGCTCTGCCCCCGGGAAGCTGCGGTTGAGATCGCGGCGATCGGGCAGGTACCGGCTGTGCGCGACGAAGCCGTAGATATTGACCGCAGGGGCGAAGATGATTGTCCCCGCAAGCATGTCGGGGGCAAGCCGCGTAAGCAGGCGCTGGATGATCGCCGTGCCGACGATCTCGTCGCCATGCACCGCCCCGCTGACGAAGACGCAGGGGCCGGGCCGCGAACCATGCATGACGCGCAGCGCCAGCGCCGCATCCAGCCCGGTGACCTGCTGGCTGACGGGAATGGCGACCGTCGCGCAGGTGCCCGGCATGATCGTCTGGTCGTGAAGGCGGAAGGCTTCGCCGGTATCGTCGCTGCTCATGCGCGCCCCCCGCCATGCAAAACCGGCGCAAGGCAAGAGAATTCCGCGTGCGGCGGTTTGGATTTGGGCACCGTTGCAAGCAAAGATCGCGCCGGAAAGTACCGAGATCAGCGAGCAATGCGTCGGCAGAGCGAGATGGCGCCCCGCCTGCCGACGCATATTGCTTTTGCCAGCTGCGCTGGACCCGTCAGTCGGCCGGGTTGTGCCGTTCGACGAAGCCCACGGCCGCTTCGAGCATCTGCAGCCGGGTGCTCGACAGCGACAGCCAGTGATCTTCGCCTTCCAGCCGGACGAGCTCGTAAGACTTGCCTGCGTCCTTCAGCGCATCCGCCATTTCGTCCGAGTGGCTGAAGGGTACGACCGTATCGTCTTCGCCGTGGATCAGCATGATCGGAGCATCGGCACGGTCGGCAAACCGGCGCGGGGATACTTCGTCCCAGCGATCGCGCGGGCCGAGTTGGTCGAGCAGCCGTTTCTTCGTGATCCGGTTCTGTGCTGTGCGCGTGTCTTCATTGTACATCGCGGCAATATCGCTGACCGGGGCGACGGCAACAGCGCATTCATACAGGCCCTGCTGAAGCGTGACACCTGCAAGCGCGGCATAGCCGCCATAGCTTGCCCCGACGATGCAAGCGCGATCACGATCGACAATGCCTTTGTCCGCCAGCATGGCGAGGCCATCCGATATGTCGGTCTGCATTTTCCTGCCCCATTCGCCGTAGCCGGCCAGTTTGAAAGCGTCGTCGCGGTTGGTCGATCCGCGAAAGTTGGGTTGGAACACGGCGTAACCCCGCGACGCAAACGCCTGCGCCCACCAATCGAAAGCTTCGGAATCGGAGCTATGCGGGCCACCGTGCGGGAGCACTACCACCGGGAGGTTCGCTGCCTCACGGCCCGGCGGGAGCGTGAGGATACCGTCCATTTCAAGCCCGTCTGAAGCCGTATATTCGACGGTCGATACCGCACCGACTTCATTGGGGCCGAGCTCCTTGCGTTCGTAGGCGATGGCGTCGGCTTTGCCGGATGTCAGGTCCACGACGAACCAGGTGCCACTGTCCTTGTTGCCACTGGTCCTGACGAGGACCTTCTTGAAGTCCGGCGACCAGTCGACCATCCGCATGTCGAAATCGGCAAAGGCGTTGCGAATGCCAGTCGCCGCAGACTGGAATGCGGGATCGCGGAAGACGGGCCCCTTCTTCTGGTCGAGATAGCCGATCAGATTGCCGGTCCGCTCGTCCCAATACAGGCGGTCGACGTGTTCATCCGGCAAGAACGGCGTGGCCACACCGCCTGCCAGTGGGACTTCGTACCACTGGGTGATGTTGTCTTCGTCACGCTCCGAATAGATGACCGTGGTGCCGTCATATCCGAGGCCGACGAGGCCGACGCGGCCATTGCGCTCATTGCCGCTGGCAATCACATCACCTTGCGGACCAGCAAGTCTCCAGTCGCCGTCATCGGCACTGACATCCATCATCGCAGCGACTTCGCCGCGCGCGTCCAGCAACCAGTCGCGCGAGATGCCCTCGCGCGCGGCAGTGGCAACGCGTGTGGGTTGGTTCTCCCTGGTGTCGACGCCATAGAGGTAACGGCGGCCGTGCTTCCAGATCATTTTGGTGCTGGCAACACCGCCTGCCTTCTCCAACTCGATCGCGCCGAAATAGGCCATCCACCGATTGTCGATGAAGCGTGTGCCATAGCTACCCCAAACCGCATCCACCAAATCGCGCGAGCTGCCGAAGACGGTTTCGATCTCGCCCTTATATGTGACCGGGATCAGGCGGGCGACGTTGAATTCAGCCATGTTGGTGGTGAAGCCACGGAGATCTTCGGTCTGGCCGGTGACGAGCAGGATCTGGTCGTCGCCGACCCAATCGAAATACCGCACCTTGGCGTCGCCGACCGTCAGGCGGCTGATCAGCTTCATGTTCGAATCGAGGAAGAACAGTTGCCGGGTTCCCTCATGCGTCAGCAGAATTGCGATATTCGTTCCGCTGGGCGAGATCGAGGCGTCTTCGACGTCCGGAAGCGCGCCGAAAGCCGCCAGCGGGACCTGTTCCTGCGCGGCTACACTCGGTGCGGAAAATGCGAGAGAAAACGCGGCGAATGCCGCCGCGAAATGCGGAAATACTTTCATACGACCCCCTGAAAACGTTCGATAATCCTGCCGAAGTGCCCAGCGCGTTTCAAGGGGCAACCTTCAGGGGCTTGGCGTTTCTCCCGCCAGCACCTACATGCGCCCACCCTATGGCACGCCCCAAACCCGCCACTTTCGACAAGCAGAAGACCGTCGCCGACAACCGGCGCGTGCGGTTCGACTATTTCGTCGAGGAAACCTTCGAGGCCGGCCTCGCGCTGCAGGGAACCGAGGTCAAGGCGCTGCGGGCGGGCGAGGCGAGCATCAAAGAAAGCTACGCCGAGGTCCGCGACGGGCAGGTGTGGCTGGTGAATGCCAATATCCCCGAATATTCGCACGGCAACCGGTTGAACCACGAACCGCGCCGGCCGCGCAAGCTGCTGCTTAATGCGCGCGAGATCGAGAAGCTGTTCGGCGCGGTCGAGCGCAAGGGCATGACGCTGGTCCCGCTGTCGGTCTATTTCAACTCGACGGGCCGGGCCAAGGTCGAACTGGCCCTGGCCAAGGGCAAGCAGGCGCACGACAAGCGCCAGACGATCAAGGATCGCGACTGGAAGCGCGACAAGGCACGGTTGATGCGCGATCGTGGATGAGCGGGCCGGCGGGCCCTTTTATTGCGCGCTTGCGTTAACCACATCGACAGTGATGCCGCATTCGTCGCAAGCCCCTTCCGCCGCGCCCTTGCAACCGCCAAAGAGGCGGCGCATGGCAAGGGCGTGGCAATGAGCAAGCGCAGATCGAAAACGGCACTCGCGGACTGGCTCCGCCTGCGCATGCCGACGCGCGAGCAAATGGCGCGCAACAAGTACCTCCAGCCGATCGCGCACCGGTTCCTGACGCCCGAACTGTGGCGCTTTACCCGCCGCAGCGTGCCGCGCGGCGTTGCGCTGGGTGTGTTCGCCAGCTTCATCATTCCGGTCGGACAGATCTTCCTGGCCGCGTTCATGGCGCTGCCCGCGCGCGCCAACGTACCGCTGTCCACGCTGGTGACCTTCATCACCAATCCCTTCACCTTCCCGTTCTGGGCAGTGGTTGCAAACAAGCTGGGCGCGTTCCTGCTCAAGGTCGATCTGGCAGCGACTGGCGGCGCGGCGCAGGAAGAAATCACCAGCGGGCGCTGGGCCTGGTTCATCGAACTGTTCGCCGATGTCGGGGTTACCGTGCTCGTGACGATCTTCGGCTTCATCGTCCTGGCACTGGTCGGGGCGGCGCTCGGCTATCTGGTTAGCAGCGTGGTATGGCGCTTCGTCGTCGCGCACCGGCGCAAGCGCAAGCTGCGCGCGATGGCGCGGCCGGCGGCACGGTCCACGGCGGGGAAGCTGCGCGAATGATCGCCAAGGACGAGCATCCGGTATCGACCCTGCCGCCTGTGCCGCTCATGCTCGGCGTGGCGGCGGCCGCGGCCGTATCGGTGGCCCTGGTGTGGCTGAGCACGCCGGAATCGGCCGTCGCGCTCGCCTATGGCGGAGCCCTGGTCACGGTGCTGCTGATGCTGCTGGTCATCGCCCGGCTCAAGAGCCCGCCGGCCGAAGCGCAGATTGCGCAGACCGATTGGTCGATCACCAGCGCGGCAATGGAAAACCGCCGCCGCGCCATTGCAATCATCGACCGTGCTAACCGGTTGGTCTGTGCCAATTCGTCATATGAGGCGTGGTTCGAGAGCACCGCGGCGCCTTACGATCTAGCGTTCGAACCGGATACGCAGGAGGCGGTAATCGCGGGGACGCGCAATGCCTGGCGCGACGGATCTGCCCGGGTCGAGGATATTCGGCTGGCCGGGTCGGACGCTAGCTATGACCTCCAGCTCGAGCGCATCGGCCGCGGCGAGGCCTATCTGCTGTGGCGTTTCTCCGAAATGCACCAGGAACGGACCTATGATGGCCTTTCCGAACAATTGTCGGGTGCGTTCGGCGAATTGATGTCGCGTGCGGGGATCGAATCCGCGCTGGTCGCGCCCAATGGCATCGTCCTGACAACGACCCCCGGACTGGCCGAACGCGCGACCGGCAGCCGCGACAATTCGCTCGCGGGGCTCGAATTCGTGCAATTGCTGCGCTCGGACGATCGCGACCGCATCTTCTTCGCGCGCGAAGGACAGCAGGGCTCGCCGCAGACGCTGATCCACATCCCGCTCGATACGCCTACCAGTCCGCGATTGAGCGATGCCGACGAAGCGCCCTCGTTGATGCTGCTGATCGACAGTTCGGTGGGTATCGGCGGGGGAACGGACAGCAATGGCAAGGCGGCGATCCCGCAGCTCGAAGCCCTGCTTTCGGCGCTGTCGCTGGGTCTCGCGCTGACCGATCGCGACGGGCGGTTCCTGTTCGCCAACAAGGCCTTCCTGCGCGCGGTCGAACGCGTCGATCGGGGGCTGCCGCAATTCCCCTCCGATCTCGTGGTGGGCGAGGACAAGGCGGCGATGGCCGATACGGTGCGCCGCTTCGCCAAGGGTGCGACCGCCAGCGGCGACATGGCGGTGCGGCTGGCCAACGACAAGGAAGAACCGGTGTCGATGGGCCTCGCCGGGGTGCGCGGTCTCGGCGATGCGGCAGTGCTGCTGTCGATCTCCGATTCCTCGGAGGAAAAGCGCCTGCGCCGGCAAGTGGCGCAGGCCACCAAGATGCAGGCGGTGGGCCAGCTGGCCGGCGGGGTCGCGCACGATTTCAACAATGTGCTGACCGCAATCATCGGCTATTGCGACCTGATGCTGCTGCGCCATACGCCGGGCGACAGCGACTACGACGACATCCAGCAGATCAAGGCCAATTCCAACCGCGCGGCCAGCCTGACGCGGCAATTGCTCGCCTTCAGCCGCCAGCAGACCCTGCGCCCGGTGGTGCTGCAGCTGCCCGACGTGGTGAGCGAGGTCAGCCAGCTGCTCAAGCGGCTGATGGGCGAGAAGATCGAGTTCTCGGTCCGCCACGACCGCGAACTGGGTTCGGTCCGCGCCGACCCGCAGCAGCTCGAACAGGTCATCATCAACCTGGCGGTGAACGCACGCGACGCGATGCAGGCCAATGCGCTCAAGCGGGGCAAGCAGGACTGGAAGGGTCGGCTCACTCTCGCCACGCGGCGCGTGTCCGCGCGCGACGTGCGCAAGATGGGCATCGATATCATGCCCGCCGACGATTACACCGTGCTGATCGTCCAGGATACCGGCGGCGGCATACCCGAAAGCCATCTCAACAAGATCTTCGAACCCTTCTTCACCACCAAGGAGCAGGGCAAGGGCACCGGGCTGGGCCTGTCGACAGTCTACGGGATCGTCAAGCAGTCGAACGGGTTCATCTTCGCCGACAATGTGCAGGGACCCGACGGCACCCCGATCGGCGCGCGTTTCACCATGTACCTTCCGGTGCACAAGGGCGAGCTGCCCGCGAACATGCGCAGCGAGGAAGTCGAGGAGCCCAAGGCGACCGAATGGTCCGCCGGGGGCAAGCTGCTGCTGGTCGAGGACGAGGACATGGTCCGCGCGGTGGCCGAACGCGCGCTGGTGCGCGCGGGCTATACCGTGACGACCGCGGCCGACGGCGAAGAGGGGCTGGCGGCGGTGGCCAATGGCGATACCGAGTTCGATATGATCGTGTCCGACGTGGTGATGCCGACGATGGACGGGCCCGCCATGGCGCGCGCGATCCGCCAGGTTAAGCCCGACATCCCGATCCTGTTCATGTCGGGCTATGCCGAAGAACAGCTGCGCAACGACATCGATATCGCGAACATGCATTTCATCCCGAAGCCGTTCAGCGTGCAGCAGATCAATGCGAAGGTTTCCGAAGTGCTCAGCGAACAGCGCGGATAGGGCTGCCGGAATTAATTTCGTTCCCTACTTGTTCTTTGAGAACAAAGCCGATACATACTGCGCCAGTTGAAGAGTCGGTAGCCGACTCTGGCCAAGCGCAGGAGGTAGTGTCATGGCGGCAAGTCTGAAGCTCGTAGAGGACAAGAAAGTGAACGCAGACCGCCAGAAGGCATTGGACGCCGCGCTCGCACAGATCGACCGCGCATTCGGCAAGGGTTCGGCGA
>Ga0209634_1001502_pt1 | contig 16907 bp, 15 predicted proteins | sample LinPmetageLP40_FD_184043 | JGI IMG/M metagenome (GOLD analysis project Ga0209634, IMG submission 184043) | Marine viral communities from the Pacific Ocean - LP-40 (SPAdes) (version 2) | ecosystem: Environmental > Aquatic > Marine > Oceanic | place: Pacific Ocean | collected 2010-08-26
AAAGTTGTTTTTAAGAACATAATCTATTACATACTTTACGTAATCTTCACCAATATCCATTAGATCCTTAAAACTAGTAAAACACTGTTCAATTTCTAAATGTGTAAATTCAGAAACATGTTTTGATGTCAAACTATGTTCACTTCTAAAACTTTTGTTGGTTGTATAAACGTTACCCATGGAACAAGCTAGTGCTTCCAATTGTAATTGTGATGATACTGTTAAAAATGCTCTTTTGTTAAAATGATCTTTTTTCCAATCAATTTTTTGGTATGCTCTTTGTGACTGACTATCAAAATCTAGTTCACTTACAGTAAAAACTCCAGCACCTCCCTCACATTCGTTAATAGATATAACATTAGGATCTAGATGAAGAAAATCTCTCTTCTGATAAAATTCATGTGTTGCAACAGTTAATGCATTTCTTAATCTGAAAACATTACCAAAAACATTTGTTCTAGGTCTTAGGTGACACATACCTCTCATTGTTTCTAAATGAAATTTCTTTTTTGCAACTGGATATGTATCAGGATTTTCTACAGTACCTTCAATTAGTATAGTTTCTGCAACTAATTCTATAAGTTGACCTTTAGCAGGTGACTTTATAATTTTACCAAAGGCTCTTAAACTTACACCTGTACTAGCTTTCTGATAAAAATCATCAAAAGAACCTTCTATTACTTCATTTTCTTTGTTAACAATTATTTGTAAACTTTCAGATGTAGATCCATCGTTTAAAGAACAGAATGCAAATGCATCACTGGCATGTGTTCTTACTGTTTTAACCCATCCTACAACTGAAACATATTTATCAAGAATTGATGGTAAATCATCGGATACTTGTTCAAAAATATGTTTGATTTTGTTATGAGGATATTTATATTTTTCTTTTAGACAAAATGGAATATCTTCATTTTTTGTTTCTCTTATTTCGAGTTTATCAATTTCTGCTAATTTCCATGATTGCAAAATTGATTTATAAGCATCTTCAATACTTGAAAAACCAAGTAATTTTTTAATTTCACCTGATTCTTTAATCTTGAATTCAACTTCATATTTATTATCTTCTACTGGACTAGTAGAATCTCTATAAAATTCTGACATTTTTTTTTATATAATTAATAAAATTACTATATTACATATTATTAATATATTTCAATTTTTATTATTTATATATTTTAATAATATAAGACTATCTTTAATAAAACTAACAATTTTTAAATTTAAATTATATTTTGATTTACCCCCATATCTATTACGATCTATAACATTAAATTGAATAATATTATAACCTAATTTTTTTGTTATAATATGTAAATAACGATGTGGATTATTAATTTTATTCTTTTCTAAATAATTTAATACCACAACCTATTTTTGATAAAACCACATTATTTTTATTATGAGTTCTATGTTGTCTTATACCTGAAAATAATCCACGATTTATATCATTTAAATTATTTTTTAATTCAATTGCTCTTAAAATATCTCGTGGATTATTTTCACCATCACCATCTAATGTAATATACCATTTTGAATTTGAATTTTTAATACCATAATATATTGCTAATCCTTGTCCAACATTTTTTTTTAATCTTTTATATTTAAAATTTATATTATTATTAGACCATGTTTTTAATAATTGAGGAGTTGAATCATTACTATTATCATCTATTACTAAAATTTTATAATTTATTTTAATTATCTTTATTTCTTCTAAAAGTTTTATAATAGTTTCTTCTTCATTATAGACTGGGATAATTATTGTATATTAATTAACCGGTTTAAATATTCTCAGTGTATTTATTGATTAAAATAATCTATTAGCAGCTTCAAATATTTTTAGTGATTCAATTGACCCTTCATACCTCCAATGCCAAGGCATATAAGGTACACCTTGGATATTATTCATTGAAAAAGAAGGTTTAAAATGATATTTAGCAGCATTGTTTTTTAAGAATTTAAAAGCAAGCGTTCTTTCAAATTCAACCTTAAAATCACTCTCTCGATTATATGCATCACCCAAATCTATTGCAAAACCCGTATGATTTTCTGAATAACCTGGTGGAGCATACGTTCCTGTTTCCGATGGTTTATTAGAATAGAATTTTTTTTTTGTTGTTTGAATTGATCTAAATCCTGATAAAAATACAAGATAAACATTGTCTTTTATAGCATCTTCTCTCATTTTTAATAAACTTTCACTCATATCAATATGAACTAATATATTTTGCTCAATAGTTATTAATTTATCTAGAGGAGCTTCATTATACGGTAAATATCCAATAAATGTTTGATTTGTTTTTGGTTTATTTTTTAAAAAATTTTTTAAAATTATAATTATTAAAATAAAAAAACTTAATAAATATAAAAATAAAATATTACATTTAATTATATATTATGAATAATAATAATTTTGTCGATTGGTGTGTTTTAGGCGATTGTTATCATGCCGAATGTCATAATTGTTTTCCAGTTAAGAATTGTAATAAGAATCATGAAGAATGTATTTTGAATGGTGAATGTCATGAAATTTTTAGACCTACTGAATTAAAAATATTAGTTACTGGATGTGCTGGTTTTATTGGTTCCCATGTTTCAGAATTTTTACTTAAAAGAGGAAATATTGTAATGGGTATCGATAATTTAAATGATTATTATGATGTTAATATTAAAAAAAAAAATATTAATTTACTAAAAAAATATAAAAATTTTACGTTCAGACAAGAAGATATATGTGATACAAAGATTATATCAGAATGGAAACCTCATAAAATATGTCATTTAGCTTCAATGGCTGGAGTTAGATATTCAATTGAAAATCCTGATATTTACCAAAAAGTAAATATTGGCGGATTTATTAATATTTTAGAAGAAGCTAGAAAAAATAATGTACATCATCTAGTTTATGCTAGTAGCAGCAGTGTTTATGGATTAAATAAAAAAGTACCATTTTCAGAAAGTGATCCTATTAAAACTTGTAATAGTCCTTATGCTTGTAGCAAAATGGCAATGGAATTATATGGTAAAACATATTATCAATTATATGGTTTACAAAATATTGGTTTAAGATTTTTCACTGTTTATGGTCCTAGAGGTAGACCAGATATGGCTCCTTATAAATTTATTAATGCTATTTTAAATCAAAAAGAATTTATAAAATATGGATTAGGTTTTTCTTCAAGAGATTATACTTATATTGATGATATAGTTTCAGGTGTTGTTGCCTCAATTGATAATAAAAAAAATATAAAATGTAAAGTTTATAATTTGGGTAATTCAAGTCCAGTCACCTTGAATAAATTTATTGAATTATGTGAAAAAGTAACCCAAAAAAAAGCAATTTATAAAGAAATTGAAAATCAATTAGGGGATGTTCCACATACTTTTGCTGATATTTCAGAAGCAAAAAAAGATTTAGATTATGACCCAAAAACAAAGTTGGAAGATGGTTTAAGAATTTTAGCTAATAGTTTAAAAATAAAAGAATCTATTTTTTGGGTTTAATTTTTATTTGATCTATTATTTCTTGATAAATATTTATAAATTTTATTTCAATAAAATTAATATCAAAATTTAATTCTAGGAAGCCATATTCTGAATTATATTTTTTAATTAAATTAATATCATTTCTAACAAATTTATATTTACTATGTCCTCCTAAACCTGCAACAATATAAGGTATATTATTAATATTAAATCTTTGATAGGTATGATCATGTCCAGATAATACTAAATCTATCTTTTGACTAATTCCTGATAATTCTATTATTGATTTATTAATATAATCATCACCATGTCTAGAAACAGAATAAGGTGGATTATGACAAGTTATTATTTTATATTTGGCTTTGGAATTATTGACATTAATATTTAACCAATCAATTTGATCATAATATTCTTTACTCCCAGGAAAAACATAATTAGATATTATAAAAATTTCTATTTTAAAATCATTTAATTCAATTTCTTGAATATAAAAATTATTAATTATTTTATTTTTGAATTGTTCTCTCCAATCATTATTTGAATAGGGTATTAATTCTCTACAGCCAGGTGTAAATATTACTTGTTTATTTTTAATTATATCTTGAAATGGAATAGCTTCATTGGTATAGACATAATCTCCTAAATGTAATAATAATCCATCATTTATTTTTTTATTTATAAGATTTTCTAGTAAAACAGATGTATCTCCAGTTGAAATTAATTTTATATTATCCTTATTTTTTAATAATTTTTTTACCTTATATTTATTAAACATAGTCAAATTTCTATTTTTACCTCGACTAATTGAATATAATATATTATATGAAAAAGGAAATTTAAAATTAATATTTATTTTATTACTCAAAAGATACCAATAATCAAATGAAAAATAAAATAATAAATATATTAAATAATAAATTTTTCTCAAAATTGGATCAAAATTTTTACTATTAAAAATAAATTTTGACATTATTTTTTTTATTATTATATATATATTTATATATAATAATGAATTTAAACTATTTTAGCAATATAATAATTAAATACTATTACAAATTTTTACAATATTTAAATATACTTAAATTATTACCTTTCTTTTTATTAGGTATTTTCAATGTTAATAAAGGTTTTACTAAATATTGTAAAACAAATGATGATAATATAAGAATAAAATATACTAATAAATTTATGAATTATTTTTATATTGGATTAAATTTTTCCGTAAGAAATCAAATAAAAATATTAAGAAATGAAAAAATAGAATTAGAAAAAATAACAATAATAAATAGTAATCATTTACATCCCAATGATTTATTTGTACTTTTTCATATATTAGGAAAAAATAAAATTAAAGGATCACAAATATCTTCAATATCAACATCTCATAATATAAATGATATAGATAAAAAGTTTTTAAAACTTAATGAAGCATGTATGGTTAATAATACCAAAGATGATATAAATAGTATAATTAATAAATTTAAATATTGGAATAATAGAAATTATAAAACATTATTAATAACTTTTTTTGAGGGTACATCTCAATTTGTAACAGATAATAAATCAAAAAAATACAATTATATTTTAGAACCCAAAAAACTTGGTTTTAATTTATGTTTGAAAAATAATAAATCAAAATTTATTTATGACTTGAATATTGTTTATACCAACAATAATGAATTAATTAAGCCAAAAGATGAAAATTTTTTATTTTTATTATTCCATCCCTTAACAAAAATATATGTTGAGATTTATAAGTATAAATTACCTGAATATAAAAATGCATCATTATGGTTAGATAAATTATATCAAAAAAAAGATCAACAAATAAATAATATAATAAAAAAGAATATTGGTTGAAAAAAATAACAAATTATTTTTAATATTTTAAATATATATATATATAAATGATCGAATTAAAAATATTTAAAAATATTTGTTATTTTTATTATATAAAATTTTTATATTTTATAGGATTTATAAATAATAACACGTATTATGATAATATAATAGAAATAATTAAAAAAAACGGTGTTGTTTTTGTCAAATTGGCTCAAATTATATCTTCCAGAAAAGATCTAGGTGATGTAAATTTAGATCCTATGTTTAAACTAAAGATGATGGATTTACAAGATAAATGTTTTTATGACCAAGAACCAGAGATATTTAATAATTTCAATTATATAAATAATACACCCATTTCTGCAGGTTCTATTTGCAATATTCATTTAATAAATTATAATAATAAAAAATGTATTTTAAAAACAAAACAAAAAAATATAAATAATAAAATACATTTAGGAATAAAAATTATAAGCAAAATAAATTCATTATATAATTTTTTAAGTAGAAAAAATATAAATATAATAAATTATGATGATTTCTACAAAAATTTATTAAAACAAACTGATTTAAACCAAGAATCTAATAATCAAAATAAATTTGCAGATATTTTTAAAGATTATGAATCTATTAGAGTTCCAAAAATATATAAATATGATTATGATTTTATAATTATGGAATATATCGAAGGTATTAAAATAGATGATTTTATTGACAAATATCCAGAATTAAAAAATGAAGTTTATTCAATTGTTTATTGTGCTTTATGTAAAATGATTAATAATAGTATCATTCATTCAGATTTTCATAATGGAAATTTTTTATTTAATTTAGTAGATGGAAAAGTAAAAATGACAATTTTAGATTTTGGCATAGTATGTAAACTAAATAAAGAACAAAATTATCATCTAAATGAATTTCTAAATTTAAAAAATATAAGAAAATGGAAAAAAAAATCACATCATTTAAGAAGATTTTTTATAGCACTTAATCCTATTTGTGAAAACATAATAATTGAAAAAAATCTGAAGAATGCAGAATCTGTTAATTTTATAGATATCATGCTAAATTCTGGTAGTATAAATATACCTTCAGAGTTTATTTCATTTTTTTCGACATTTCAAGTATTAAATGATACAATTTTAGATATAGAAGAAAAAAATTATGATTATAAATATTTATTAGGTTATGCTTTTGAGAATGATTTTATGTAATAATCGTTAAAAAATGATAAAAAAAATATTAATATAATAATATGAATATTTTTTTTTGGATAATATATTATTTGAAATGTGCAATTAATATAATATTAGCACCTATTATTAAATTTTTTAAAAAAATTACTGAAGATAAAAATATTAATACTAATTTTAAAAAATTAGATCAGAATTTATATTTAGTAAAATTAAAAGGAACTTATTTTGAGATGGGAGAACAATATGGATTAGTTATGAAAGATATTTTAAAATCTGATATTGAAATATTAATTAATTTTATTAAAGAAAATGAAGATATCTTATTAAAAAAAATAAATCCAATTATTAAAAAAAAAATGACAAAGGATAATATAATGGATGCTTGTTATATTATGTATTTGCATTGTATAAATTATATTCCCGATGATATATCAGATTTTTATAAAGGTATTTCTTTTTCGAGTCAAATAGATTTAAAAAAAATTATTTGTACAAATTTCTTTTTTGAATTAATGGAAAGTCATTGTATTTTATATAGTATAAAAACTGAGAAAGGTCTTTTAGCATTAAGAACACTTGATTTAGGTTGTCCATTATTTAATCAAACTTTAGTAGTATATCAGCCTAAAAATAAAAATAAATATGTATCACTGGGACTATCATTTTGGGTAGGGGGTGCTACTATGTTTTCAGAAAAATATTTATTTTTAGGAGAATCTTTTTATGATTATAATTTAGGAAAAGATAATAGAATTGGAATTCCTTTTTGGATTTTATTTCATAAAATTATGGCAGAAGCAAATACTATTGAAGAGGCTGAATTAATAATGAAAAAAGCAAAAAGAATAGGTAATTTAGAAATTTCTGTTTCAGATTGTTTAAATAATAAAGCAAAAATATACAAATATTCACCTACAATTTTTGAGATAAATCACGAATTATCTAATAATATAAAAGCTATTTATTCTGTTACTCCTAACGAAAAAAATAGATTTGAAAAATATAAAAATAGTTTTACAAATGCAGATGAGGCAATAAATAAAATGCTACCCATGGTTAAAAGTGGTGAATTGCATATAATGTTTTACTATGTAAATAATATATATATATCAATAACTACAAATTATTTACAATCATATAATAATAATTTTATAAAAATTGGTTTTGAGGATTTATTTTAAAATAAAATAAGGATTAGATTAAAAGTAAAAAATTATTAGAAATAAGTATTATTATTAAGACAAAAAATATTACACAAAAAAATTCTTAATATTAATCAAAAATAAAAATTATTTATCTAATAAATTTATCTATTAATTTAATTTTTATAATTTAATATTTATAAAAATTAATTTATTAATTTATTTATACATTTATTTCATTTGAAATGACCAGTATGTCCAAACACTTAATATTGAGGCATTATCTTCTTGGTTATTTTGTGTAAAACCAAGAGCTTTTGAGTGATTATCACCTCCTTTCATTGAATATACTACTTCCACCTTTTGAGAGTACTGACCATTTCTTCCATTATTTGCTAATGCAACAGTAATATCATCTGAATCAAATTTGTATTTAGCTGCTATTAAAAAGTGATTAGCTTTTAAAGCAGTTTGACTTGATGGAATAACCACATTATAAGATAAACTTGTATCTATTTGATCACTAACTTCATATTCAAAATGACATTTATATTTATATAATGTATTAGCCTGTCCTGTAATATCCTTACCAGCATCATTAACAGCTACTCCAATTACAGTTCTCATTTCGTCAATAAAATTAGATTCAATAAATAATGATATTGTATCAATACCATCTTTAGTTAAAATTTCATCTGTATTATTAACAGCAGAAGTTCTAGAGAATAGAGATAAAGATCCTTTAATAGGAATACGACCATCACTATCATCATTTACATAATTAAATGTTAAAGATTTACCTGGAACTCCTACAGATGCTACGCCTGCTGCTTCAGTAGTAGCATCACCACCCGTAGGATTACCACCATCATGAATTCCAAAAAATGCAAAATCATGAGTAATCAATGATGTTAAAGATAAAGGCTGTAATTGATAGTTTCCTGTTGCTTGATTATAAGTCATTTTAAAACCATATTTAACACTCCAATTATCATCTATTGAATAATCAATATGTGCAAATTCTAATTCTACTACTGCTTGTAAATCATTAGCAGCAGTAGCAGGTACACCAACTCTAGTATCATGAGTGAAAAAATAGCCTCTTTCTTCTTTATCACTTAATCCAGCTCTATCTAATGTAGTCATAAATCCCAATATCAATCTCATTTTTTCAGTTAAATCAGATTCAGTTCTTAAATGAACAGCTAAATGCCCATCAACAACATCTCCGTCTTCAGAATCCACAGAATGAGTAGTTCCAATAAGAGCAAAATTTGCTTTAATACTTGAACTGAATTTTGGTGATTCAGAACTTGAACTGAATTTTGGTGATTCAGAATCAGTTCCGTCACCTTGTCTATTTTGTATATTTTTCATTTCTTTATTATCCATTATTCTATAATTTTAATAATGATTTTTATATTTTTCTGGGGGGCAAATTTTTTTAATTTTTTTTTTATAATTTAAATAAGCTTAGAAATATAAAATATTTATATTAAAAAATTTTTGAGTGACAAATTTATTTTAATTTATTTTTGATAATTATTTCATCTTCAGGATTTGTTAATCCAAAGACATTGTTTTCTATTTCAAAAAATTTCATTTTAATTAAATTTTTTTTAATTAATTCATTTAAATTATTTGGTAATAAAATTTCTAATTTAGATTCATTTTTATGTTTTTCTTTAAATTCTTCTAATATATTATTTAATAAAAAAATTGTATCATATTGTAAACCTATAAAATTCACATTTCCATATTTATTCATCAATTCTGGATTTTCATTTTTAGATATATTTAGTTCTTCTTTTAATCCAATTACATAATAATTATCAATATCAATAATACCTCTATTTACTTTTCCATTTTCTGGCATAGTTTTTATTACTTTTAAGCCACCCATTATATTGTAATTATTAGTTTTTAATAAATCAAAACCTTCTTTAAAAGACTTTTCACCATATATATCATCTCCATTAACAATAATACATGCTTCATTTATTTTTCCTAATAAACAACAGATTGCATCAGTTGTTCCCCAGGGTCTAATTCGTACATTTCTATCATATTTTTGTTCAATATACAAAACTTGTTTACCTTTATAAGAATCACCAAATATATTTTCAAATAAATATTGAGTATTTTTATTTGTAATAAAAATTAATTTTGTGAAATCTTGTTTTATTGCTTGATTAACTGAATATTCAATTAATGTTTCATTATTTGGACCTATTTTAGCCATTTGTTTTGGTTTACCACCAAATCTTGATGACATACCAGCTACCATGTAAACTAAAGAAACCATAATAATTTATATATATTTTTTTTTTTTCAATAGATAAAACTAAATATATTTTTTATCATTTTATTATATTTTATTTTGTCATTTGATAATGAATTATAAAAATCATATGAATTTAATCTATCATTTTTAATTAAATTTTTAATATCTGGATAATAATTTTCAATGATATTAATTATATTTATAATAATTTTATAATTATAAGAATTGGATTTAATATAAATTTTATCATTAAGATAAGCCTCTGAAAGCAAATATTTTCCAATAAATAAACAAGATATAATATATATATCAAATGGATAACAAGAATTTGTTTTTTTTGAATTTGAATAATCAATTATAATAGGGTAATAATCAACATCAAATTTAAGATTAATATTATTTAATTGATTAAAATTTATTTTCAAATTATCTTTTTTAATTAAAATATTATTAGATTTAATATCATTATGATAGTAACCATTTAAATTAGCATAACTAAAAATATATAATAACATACGATAAATTTGAAAGAAATCTATATTGTTTATTTGATTTAATGTTTTACTATTTTCCAAATAATCTAATAGAATAAAAGTGTAGGGATAATTATCTATTCTAAAACAATAATAATTATTATCATTTTCAGCTAATTTTATTTTATGATTTACATCATCTTTAAAGTTTGAATTAGTAAATGAAAAATTTATAGATTTTGAGATTGTAAAATTATTTTCAAAAATTAATCCTAATTTTTCATACTCTAGTATATTATTTTTTTCATAAAATGCATCATTTATTTGCATATCTAAAATATTATTCCAATAATCAAAATTATCAATATTTATCTCATTATAAAAATGAATTAAATTAATATTTGCATTTAAAATATTTTTTGATTTTTTTAAAAAATAATAATTATCATTATCATTTAATTCTAATTTATAAATTGTATTATTTTTATTATCTTCAATATTAATAATTTTATATTTATATTCATTAATTTCTATAAAATCTTCTGAAAATAACATACTATTTTCATAATTAATAATACTTTTTTTTAATTCCATAATAAATTTTTTAAAAATATATGAATTTACTATATTATCATTCTTGTCAAGTTTTAATGGTAATATTTTCTTCATTTAAATAAGATATATTTTTATCTTTATATTAAATAAGCAAATAATCCACCTTTTTTTTGATAATTTTTGAATAATAGTGATTTTTTTGAAAGTTTCAAGCCCAATTCCTCCCAGGCTTCTCTAATTGCACATGTTTCAATAGCTTCTGTTGGTTTTTCAATATTAGTATTATCTTTTAACTCTACTGTTCCAGTTATTCCAATTTGCATATCTGGATAAGGTGTTTCATTATATCCTCCGCACATTATATAATATGAGAGTAATTCAGGCTTTTGTTTTACTATTTCGAAAAGAAAATATTGTAATCTTTTTAAAGATCCTACTAAAGGACAATGATATGATAGATACAATTTTTCTATAATATCATTGTAATTTATTGGTTTTATATTTATATAATTCATTAATTTTATATTTGGAAAAAAGTCTTTAACTAATGAAGTATAAGACCTTTTTTTTGAATATGGTAAATTACTTATATCAATATTTAAAAAATCAGAAATTGGTACAGAACCAATAAATCCTAAAAGTTCTCTTTTATCATTTAGACTGAAATTAATGTTACTAGGATTCTGACATATTATTATAGTTTGTGCCTTTATTTTTATATTTCTTCTTGGCATTCTAAAAATGTAATATTTTATTAAATTTATATTAATAATAGTATATTAGATCAAAATATTTCAATATTTTTTGTCTATCATTATATAAAAAAAATAATATAGATTTATAAGAAAGAAAATGAAAATAAATAAAATAGTATTAATATCATTTTTAATATTACTATTTATTATGTATTTAATAAGAATAAAAATGTTTTATCAAAAACGAGTTAATAATGAAACTTCTAAAGAATCAAATTATAATTGTAAATATGGACCTCTTACAGTTCAACAAAAAAAATTAGAAAATGTTGGTGGTAGAAAAATTATTAACGCTTTAAATCAAAATAAAAAAAAAGTAATAATCGCTATAAATTGTGAAACAAAAGAGTTAAATGTAAGAATTTGAAAAAAATTTAATTAATGATTTTTGTTGTTAAAAAATAAATATTATATATTTATTCTTGTATATTATTAAGAATTTTTTTTGTATCTAAGTGAATTTTATTATATTTTACTAATTTTTTTAAAATATCCTTAATTAAATTATTAATATTTCTTTTTTCTATTTTTCTATATTTATATATATAATTTCTAATAAGACTTACAAAGGCAGCACAATCATAGCAATGGTCTAAACCTTTAATATTTTCTTTATAAGGATAAACAGATGCTCGCAGAATTCTGTTATGATAATATAATTGATTTTCATATTCATCTAATTTATATAGTTTTATTTTAGCATTTTTTTTAACAACTAATCTAGTTTCGGTTGAAGCATGGGGGGGATAGATTTGTAAGTAACATTCGCCATCAAAATATTCATATTCATTTGACTCATTTCTAGGAATTCTAAACTTTAATTGAGCATAATCTGGTTTAATTATATCTACCCATTCTTTTTGCCATTTATTATTTTCATTTATATCATCTTCAAATTGATCTTTTATTGTTGTTCTAATATCACTTATGAATAAAGTATACTTTTCATTTAATAATTTTTTGTAATATTCTGCTAATTCATTTGTAAAATATTCATTTCTTATTTCTAGAATATGAGGATTTTTTTTTAACTCTTTATAAAAAGGATTAGGATCAATTAAATACCAATAACATTGAGGAAACATTTTTGAAAGTAAATTTATATTAAATCCTGAAGCTGATCCAGGATAAACGATATATACCTTTTGACTTCTAGGAGCATAATATAAAAGAAATTGTAAGGTTGATAAAAATAATTTTAATTGACCCCAATGAATGGTAGTAGTTGGTCTTTGACTTCTAGATTGATATTCAATACTTTTATTATTTTCAAGAATTTTTTCAATTATATTTTTTTGATAATATAAATCTAAAATTTGTTGTTTATCAATATTAGATTTACCAATTATTTTATCGTTTTTGGTTGAATATCTCAAACCTTTTTTATTTTTACATTCATCTTGATTACAATCTATTATATTTTCTATTTCACAAAAAAGGTTTGAGGTATGTGGATTTTTTTTAATATTTTTTATTTCTTCTTTAGATAATAGACAAAGATAATCTGTCATAATTATATATATATATATATATATATAATATTATTTTTTCATAATTCATCATTAACAATACCTTTTAATACACTATAACTTTCCCATATATTTTTTGAAATATTTCTAAATCTAGCTCTTCCTAATTTATTTTTATTTAATGCAGCATATTGCTGATAAGCATCAAAAATTATGAAAATTAATACTTGTAAAAATAATTTTTTATTTGTAATTAAATTTATTCTATTTCCTGGACCAGAAAGAGGTGCATCTGATAATCCTCTAGCTGGGGCTATTTTTCTAAAAGTATAAGGATTTTCTGATGTGTTATTATTCCATATAGTTGTCCAATGTCCTAAATTTGATCCAACATCTCTAATTGTCCTTTGCCATACTGGATGATATCCTTCATCTATTTCTAATCCTAAATTAACATCTTCTGGTTTTTCATGAATTCTTAATAATAAATAAGCTTCTAAATATGTTGATGTAATACAACTTCCAAATTTTTTTGACATATTATCTTCATCTATTTTAGGAATCATATACATCCATGAGAAAAATCCTGTACCATCTGGAGTATATGCATTATCAATACTATATTGATCTAAATTATATTCTAATGATTTTTTGATTGATTGATCAATTTGAGATAAATTATTTATGATATTATCTTCTATTAATCTTTGCTTCCAATTATAAAATAAAAATTCATATTTATCATCAATATTTCTGTCTTTCATCATAAAACCTGGTATTATTATGTCTCTGATTTCATTAAAACTAAATTCTTCTATTGTACCATCTGGATTAATTTTATCATTAGAAATTATTTTTATATTTGTTATTAATGTAACCATAAATCTTCGATATAGTCTATCTAATTCAATACAAAAATCATTTAATAATTCTTCTATATTAATATTGTCTAATTTATTTCTATATATTCTAACAGATAAATCACGTCCTTTAAAATTAGGGGTATAATTATTTCTTCTATTATTTTTTACTGTATTAAATGTTTTAACTGGTTGAGGAGAATATAACATATAAAAATTAAGAAATAACTGATATTCTATCATAAAACTTAAAAATGCAAGAGCAGTGATATTTTGTGAATAATTATGAAAAGGAGGTGATCTATAATCATCATTTCCATCATAACTTTTAAATTCTTGAAAATGTTGTCTATCATTTTTAAAATTGGCAATTAATTTTTCATAAACATTATGAAATATATTATTGTAACTACTTGTTAAACTAAAAGAATCAAATTTAGTAAAAGAATCTAAAATTAATGGAACTACAAAATGTTTTTTATCTTTACTACATGTATTAAAACCTCCTTTTTGATTTTGCTTATAATTTTTTAAGTATTTATTTTTATATTTTAAATATTTGTTTTTTAAAATAGATATTTCTTTTCTTAAGTATTTTTTTTCCAATGTCATTACAGAAGGTTCTCTCTCAATAACACCTTCTTGATCAAGATCTTGATTTAAATTTATATCCAAGCCTTCATGTAGTATTTCCATTGATTTTTTAACATTAATAACAAATTCTTTTAAATTTTTTAAATTACTATCGAAATCTGTATCATTATTTAGTTTATCTATTGATATTTTCTTTATTAACTCATTTATACTTTTTAATAAATTATTAAAAATAGAATTTGGAAATACAAAAACAAAGGGAAACAATGCTTGTAAACATCTACCTAAATTTTGATTCCAAAAACATGATTTTGATAGTAATATAGTTTCATCTTCTACATCTTCATCTATATTTAATGTTGTTGCATTATTATATAATAAATTACATTCTTCTTGTGTTACAGCACCATTTTTACATACAGGATAAACAAAAACTACATCACCATTTATATATCTTTCTTGAAATGCATTTATATTATAAATTATTTCTGATAACTTACTCACTGTTATATCTATATTATGAACTTCTTGATTCATCATTTCTTCATCTTGAGATATAAAAATATGTAATAATATAAAAAATATATATCTGAAAACTCTCTTTTTAGTTTTACTATTAGACCAAGGATATTTACTAAAAGAAAATAATATAAAATGTAGATCTTTTAACATGTAATCTAAAGTTGGTATATTAATAATATCATCTGAATTTCTTATTGATGTTGACATAATATCTACACCATTTTCAATACTCATTTTATGATCTGAAGATTTATGACCAATACTAACATCAATAATTTCACCTCCTATATTTTCAAAATTACAACAACTTAGACCATCCATTTCTACAATATGTTGATTATGATTAATAAAATATAAACTAAATAGAGCTTTTATTCTCGCTAAAAAAAATTTGGTATGAATGCCTGAATCACTTACAAAATCAATTGTATTATTATATGTTATATACATATCATTTGTAGGATTAAAATGTTTATTTCCTACAAATGCAGGATAATTAATTTGCATGTTTCTCGGATCAGCAGTAGTTTTTATAATTGAATCATATTTTTTCTCCTTATTAAATCTAACATCTCTAATACATGGAGATTCAACATAATCATTTTTATGAATTAATTTGCAACAATAAATATTATTTTTTTTTTTTTCTTTTATAAAATTGGATGTGTTAATTTTTTCTTTCATTTCATTTAACAATGTAATTTTATATTTATTATTATATTTATAATAATCCATATATTCATATAGAAATTTTCTAAAATGAGTTCGTATTATATATAAAAGAAAAAATGATAAATCTGACATATCTTTATAACATCTATCATATATTATATCATCCAAATCACTATTAATTATAATAGTGAAATCCATATCTGATTTTTTAAAATACGTATCATAATTATTATGAAATAATTTTCTAATATTTGATTTTGATATTTTATTAATATAATAATTTTTAAACATATAAGCGATTAATCCTCCTTTTGATACAAATTTTATATTAATTGGATCAATGCCATTATTTATACAATATCTATTAATTGCATGATTAAATACATTATTAACTAATGTAAATGTTTTTTCGGCAGTATTATATTTGTCGAAATAATTTTTAGTTACATAATCTGTTGCTATATCCTTGAGTTCTTTTAATTCGTCGTTATTATTAGTATTTAATGGATATATTTCAGGTGGTTTTATATCTTCAAAATCACATAAAAGATTATAATTATCTCTCGACTCTACCTGACAAAAATCATCAACTAATTTATTTGTAATATTTATAATTTTATTAGTATTCATAATATTAATATTATATAATATATATAATATTAATTTTTTTTAAATTTATTTTTTAAAAATCGAAATTATTAAGTCTTACAAAACCATATGGATAATAAGCATCGCCCCCGATTTCATGTATTTCTATATTTCTATCACCTTCAAAAGACATTATATGTATTATATTTGCATGATCATCTGGATTAATAATTTCTGTTCCTAAATATCTTATTGGTATAGGTAATCTTTCTATATCTGCTAATATAGAATCATCATAATTAGTAGTATTCATATTAGCCCAGGTAGCGGTAGTCCATCCTGACCCACATTCTCCAAAATTATGTCTTAAAGTTATCAATTTATTATCTGATAAATATAATTTATGAATATAGTTAAATCCATCAACGGGTCCGGCATCTGGATGTGCAGTAGTTGGATTTAACTA
>Ga0209634_1001503_pt1 | contig 16900 bp, 15 predicted proteins | sample LinPmetageLP40_FD_184043 | JGI IMG/M metagenome (GOLD analysis project Ga0209634, IMG submission 184043) | Marine viral communities from the Pacific Ocean - LP-40 (SPAdes) (version 2) | ecosystem: Environmental > Aquatic > Marine > Oceanic | place: Pacific Ocean | collected 2010-08-26
GCGCTATCTTGACCGCCTTGTGCAAGTCCGGGCCAATGCGGAATAAAATTATCTTTTTGATGTGCAAGGCGAGTATTTAGCTGCTCCATTAACGCATGCTGATTTTGAATGAGCCAAGTTTTGTGGTCGGTATTTAAGCTGTTGGCCTGAGAGTTTGAGGTTTGGGGTGTCGAGCTCGGGTTGTTACTGAGAGGTTGCGAGTTGTGTTCAAGTGAGCCCACTGACAAACCTAATGCAAGGTTGTTTGTGATGGCGGCTTTTGATTGCGGTGTAACAGGTATCGATTCAGGGTGAGCACTTTTTGGTTTGTCTAATTTTTGCTGAAACAAAGCTACCCATTTTTGAATGTTTTGCTCTACCTGAGCCATTTTTTTACTCATACCCATATCGCCATTGTTGTTTTGGCTGGTGCTTGGCTCAGTGCTGTGCTGATGGGGTTGTGCTGCCTTGGCTGATGGTTGGCTGTTCAGTAGCTGTGCAAGTTTAGACTCTAGATTGTGCCCGCTATTGGAAAGCGCCTTTTGTAGAGTGTTGATGTTGGGTGTTTGCTCGCTTTTTAGTGTGCTATTGGGTAGTGGAGTTAAATAATTAGCCAGTTGGTTTGGTTTGCTTGAACCTTGATGGTTATCAATAAGTGGAATAGGGGTTGGGATAAAATTCTGCCCCATAAATTGGCTGCGAAATTGATTGAGTAAAATAGCGGGTTGTGCGGTCTGAAGGCTTAGCTTGCCCTGTGTGTTTTGGGTGAGCAGTACTTGTGTATTGGGCGTCAGAGGGCGTTCAGACAAAATATTAATTGGCCCTTTAACACTTAATAATTTAATTAACACCAGTTTTAGGGTTTCCGGTAAGGGTGATGAGCTGGTTAGATTTTGCGCGATATTGCCCAGGTTCAGCTTCTCGCTGATACCGCCACTGATGTTGCCCTGCGGGGTGTTAAGTGTTTGCCCTTGAAGTTGGGCGAGTTGTCTTAAAACCTGCTGGCTCTGGCTGGGTGGCAGTGCTTGGCTGGATTCCACTTTGGCCCAGGTGTTAATTAATGCTTGGATAGAGCCCGATGTTTTATCAGGCTTGGGCGCACCGGCAGCGCTCGTCTGGGAGGCGCTAGTGGGGGTTGAGAGTTTGCTCGACGTGTTTGGTTTGCTAGGTAGTTTCATTAAACCGTCAATATTTCAGGAATCTGCCGTAAATGCTCGTTATTTTGTATATAATGCCGCGCGCACTTGGCTGGCGGTTATGTGTTTTATCGGCCAGATTCGCGTTGAATTAAGATAATAGTATAGAGGTTGTGATTAAAAACCTCATGAATTAGGAGCCTTTGTGTCTCACTTAGACAAACAAAAAGCAGATAATGCGTTGCCTAGCCTGTTAAGTGGCCAGGACCTTTATTGCGAGCGCGATGATCGCGTATTGTTTGATGGGCTGAGCTTTGACTGGCATAAAGGACAAATCGTGCGTATTTCCGGTGCTAATGGTTCAGGTAAAAGCACGCTCATTCGCATTTTGCTTGGCTTAAGTGCCTCTTATGAGGGGCAATTGTTTTTTTCTGGCCGGCCCATGAAACACGCTACTTACGATTTTCGAAATGCGCTTTTGTATCTTGGGCATCAAGTGGGTATTAAAACCAGTCTCTCACCAGAAGAGAATTTAAATTGGTTGTGCCCTCAAGCGAATCGAAGTGAGGTTTATCAGGCCTTGGAAAAAGTTGGCCTAAAAGGCTTTGAAGATGTATTGGCCAGCGGCTTATCAGCTGGCCAGCAACGTCGAGTGGCCCTTGCCCGTTTGTATCTTGAAGATAAAACCATCTGGATTCTCGACGAGCCCTTTACCGCCATTGATAAAGACGGGGTGGCTCAGCTCGAGCAGCGTATTATTGAGCATGCGCAGGCCGGCGGTTTAGTGATACTAACCACTCACCATCAGTTGGCGGTGGATGTGGAAGAAGTGGCTCTGGGTGAGTTTACTTCTAGTGTCCACGCTACCAAACACCATGAGACAGGGGAGGCGCAATAAATGTTTGCATCCTCTTCGCTCATGGCATTATTCAAACGTGACCTGTTAATCGCCTTTCGCAATCGCGGTGAGTTACTCAACCCGCTTATGTTCTTTTTAATGGTGGCCAGTTTGTTTCCTTTGGCGGTAACACCGGATCCAAAATTTTTGGGGTTAATTGCACCGGGTATTATTTGGGTGGGGGCGCTTTTGGCCACCTTGCTGTCTTTGGATTTGATGTTCAAAAGTGATTATGACGACGGCAGTCTTGAGCAAATTATATTGCAGCCCCAGCCCACCTTGTTGTTCGTATTAGTGAAAACCTTATTGCATTGGTTGATGGCCGGTTTACCCCTAACGCTCATGGCCCCTTTGTTAGGTGTGATGCTGGCGTTACCTGAAGGCGGTTATGTGCCCTTGGTGCTGAGTTTATTGCTGGGTACACCCACTTTGAGTTTATTGGGTTCCATTGGTGCTGGATTAACCGTTGGGTTGAAAAAAGGCGGCATGCTGATGCCTTTATTGATCCTTCCTTTGTATATTCCCGTACTTATATTTGCAGCCAGCTCTGTTCAGGCGGGCATTGATGGTAATGCGTATACGGGGCATTTAGCATTTTTAGGCGCGTATTTAGCTCTTATGTTGGTGTTGGCGCCGGTTGCCAGTGCAGCTGCGTTGAAGATCTCTATCGCTCGCTGACGCGCCATTTGGTTTTTGTTGAATTTTGTTTATTAAGGTCGTTTAACATGTGGTCTGCACTTAAAAGACTCTACCATCAATTGGGGTCGCCCAAATGGTTTTACGAAATTACCAGCCGCTGGTCACCGTGGTTTTTATGGATCGGGACCGCGCTTACGCTAGTGGGTGTGATATGGGGTCTTGCATTTGCCCCAGCGGATTACCTGCAAGGGAATAGCTTTCGGATTATTTACATTCATGTGCCGGCGGCTTTATTAAGCCAAAGCGCTTATATCATGATGGCCGTGGCTGGGCTGGTGGGTCTGGTTTGGAAAATGAAAATGTCCTTTGTAGTGGGGAAAACCATTGCGCCCATTGGAGCCAGTTTAGCGGTGATTGCCTTGGTGACCGGTGCCATCTGGGGTAAGCCTACTTGGGGAACATGGTGGGTTTGGGATGCTCGTTTAACCTCTATGTTAATTTTGTTGTTTTTGTATATGGGTGTAATGGCGATTTATAACGCCATTGAAAGTGAAGAAATGGCCAATAAAGCCGCTGCGGTTTTGGCTTTGGTGGGCAGCATAAATATCCCGATTATTAAATACAGTGTGGAGTGGTGGAATACCCTGCACCAGCCGGCCACGATCACGCTGACGAAAAAACCCACCATGGCACCTGAAATGTTTATTCCTTTGGTGCTGACCATTATTGGTTTTTATTGTTGGTTTGCGGTTTGGGTGTTTGCTCGCACCCGCAATGAAATTTTATGGCGCGAACGTCGAACTAAATGGGTAAAAAGCCTTCTTAGCATGGGAGCAAATCGCTGATGTTTTTTGATAGCTTCACAGAATTCATGCATATGGGCGGTCATGGGATCTTTGTTTGGTTAAGTTACGGTATCACTTGCTTAATTATTGCTCAGAATTTCGTTGCCCCTATGCTTACACGAAAAAAAATTATTAAAGATATTGAGCGCCAGATGCGCCGGGAGCAGAAGTAATGCATCCACAACGTAAACAGAAACTCTTCATTATTCTCTTCATGCTCGGCGGGATTGCACTGGCTGTGGGCTTGATGTTGGTTGCACTGAAAGAAAACATTAATTTGTTTTATACCCCGACACAAATTGCAGCAGGTGAAGCGCCGATCAATCGAACCATTCGTGCTGGCGGTATGGTGGTGGAAGGCAGTGTGAGCCGAGTCAAAGAGGGTTTGACCGTAAGCTTTGGTGTAACCGATGGAAAAGACATTATCACTATTGAGTTTGATGGCATTTTGCCGGATTTATTCAGAGAGGGTCAGGGCATCGTGGCACTTGGTCAGCTTAATGAGAATAATGTATTTATCGCCTCAGAAGTGCTAGCGAAGCACGATGAAAATTACATGCCGCCTGAAGTGGCTGACGCCCTAGAAAAGGCACATAACAAGGGCCAAGACGATGTTAAAAGCGCACGTTACTGATTGGGGAGTGAAAAAATAATGTTGCCTGAACTAGGTCATTTTGCGCTGATTTTAGCGCTGGTATTTGCCTGTTTGCAAAGTGTGGTGCCGTTTGTGGGTACCGCAACTGGGCGCACATCTTTGATGGTTATGAGTCGACCATTAAGTTGGGGGCAGTTTCTATTTCTTTTGATTTCGTTTATTGCTCTGGCGGTGAGTTTTGTAAACGATGATTTTTCTGTGGCGTACATCGCCAATAACTCAAATAGCTTATTGCCGGTTCAATATAAGATCAGTGCGGTTTGGGGTTCCCATGAAGGTTCATTACTTTTGTGGGTTTTATTATTGAGTGCATGGACCATTGCGGTAAGTATTTTCTCTCGCAATCTACCTATTGATATTCTTGCTCGTGTGTTGGGTATCATGGGGTTAATCAGTGTTGGTTTTATACTGTTTACCTTATTTACCTCTAACCCATTTGAGCGCATTTTACCGAATATTCCATTAGACGGTCAGGACCTAAACCCGTTACTTCAAGACTTTGGTTTAATTGTGCACCCGCCAATGTTGTACATGGGATATGTAGGGTTTTCGGTGGCGTTTGCGTTTGCCATTGCCGCTTTATTAAGTGGCCGTTTGGATGCGGCTTGGGCCCGTTGGTCTCGTCCTTGGACAACCGTGGCTTGGGCGTTTTTAACAGCGGGTATCGCCTTAGGTAGCTGGTGGGCATATTACGAACTTGGCTGGGGTGGCTGGTGGTTCTGGGACCCAGTTGAAAATGCGTCATTCATGCCTTGGTTAGTGGGCACGGCATTGATCCACTCCTTAGCGGTAACTGAAAAGCGCGGTGCGTTCAAAAGTTGGACGGTTCTTTTAGCGATTTTTGCCTTTAGCTTAAGTTTATTAGGCACCTTCTTAGTTCGTTCTGGTGTGTTAAACAGTGTGCATGCGTTTGCCACGGATCCGGATCGCGGCTTGTTTATTTTGGCCTTGTTGATCATCAGTATTGGCGGCTCGTTATTAATTTATGCACTCAAGGCCCCAACGGTTGTGGCGCGGGTTAGTTTTTCGTGGGTGAGTAAAGAAAGCTTCTTATTATTAAATAATGTGTTGTTAGTGGTCGCTGCCGCCATGGTTTTACTGGGTACCTTGTATCCCATGGTTGCAGATTACTTTTTTGATCAAAAAATCAGTGTGGGTGCGCCGTTTTTTAACCTGTTCTTTGTGCCGCTTATGTCGGTGTTGATGCTGTTTATCAGCTTGGGCTTTATTAGCCGCTGGAAGAAAACAGATAGTAAATGGTTGGCGTCCCAGCTTTGGCCTGCTGCTGCATTTACGGTTATTTTATCTTTGGTGTTCCCATTTATTTACGGTGTGCATTACACCTGGCAAATTATTGTGGGTGTTGCGCTAAGTGCCTGGGTCATTAGCTCAACATTATTGGATGTATACCGTAAGGCCAGTGTGAAAGCGGGCTTATGGGCGGGGCTTAAAAAATTAAGTCTAAGTTATTACGGCATGATTTTAGCCCATATGGGTGTCGCGGTGACGGCCATGGGTATTTGTATTGTGAGTAATTACACGCAAGAGCACGATATTCGCGTAGAGCCGGGTGATACCGTTGATGCGTCGGGTTATCACTTTATTTTTGATGGTGTACAAAAAGTAAAAGGCCCGAACTACATTGCTGATGAAGGTCGGATTCGTGTGTTCTATAACGATGAATATGAAACCACCATGAAGCCACAAAAACGTCATTATAAAGTGCAGCGTAACATCATGACCGAAGCCGATATTGATGCAGGTTTATTTCGTGATTTATATGTGGCCCTAGGGGAGCAATTAGAAGGCGATGCATGGGCTGTGCGCATTCATTACAAACCTTATGTTCGTTGGTTGTGGTTAGGCGCTATTTTTATGTCCCTTGGTGGTATCTTAGCTGTTTGTGATAAGCGTTATCGCTTATCCCGTACTCGCACTTCTAACTAAGTAGGGTTGATTATGAAACGTTGGGCGTTATTTATCCCCTTTATTACGTTTACGCTGTTAGGTTTTTTACTGTGGCGTGGGCTTTACCTTGACCCGAAAGATATTCCTTCGGCCTTGGTTGATAAACCCTTCCCTGAGTTCTCTTTGCCAACCCTAATAGGTGAAGAGTTAAAAACTCAAAGTAGTCTTGAAGGTGAAGTGACTCTGGTCAATGTGTGGGGCACCTGGTGTATCAGTTGCAAAGTCGAGCATCCATTTTTAGTTGAACTTGCTGAACGCGGCGTGCGCATTATTGGTGTGAATTACAAAGACGAAAATGATGCGGCACGTAAATGGCTGGTGGACCTTGGGAATCCTTATGAGTATTCAGTTGATGATGTGGACGGCACGCTTTCCATGGACTTAGGTGTGACCGGTGCGCCTGAAACGTTTTTTGTGGATGCCAAGGGTGTGATTCGTTATAAGCATCAAGGGGTTATCACGCAAGGTACCTGGGCACCGCTAGAAAAGATTTGGTTGTCATTGGTTGATGAATCAAAGCAGGCGGTGAATCCATGATGAAATATAGCGTGTTATTGCTGTCGTTCTTTTTCAGTCAATGGTCATTAGGGATAGTGGGTGGCCATGAATATGTGTTTGATGATGGTGACGAGGTTCAGAATGAAACCCGTGCCCAGTTATTCGAAAAACTCGCAGTTGAGTTACGTTGCCCTAAGTGCCAAAACCAAAACCTTGCTGACAGTAATGCCATGATTGCAGGTGATCTTCGCCGTGAACTATATGAGCAGGTGAAATCGGGTAATGACGGCGAGTCGATCATCAATTTTATGGTGGACCGTTACGGTGAGTTTGTTTTATACCGCCCGAAAATGAATACCATGACCTATGTTTTATGGTTTGGCCCAGTTGCATTGCTGCTTGTTGGATTGGTTTGCTTGGTTTTTATCGTACGTAAGCGCAAACAAAATAATGCGCTTACCGATGATTTTTCACAGGAGCAGCAAAAGCGTTTGAATGAATTATTAGAAAAAGACAAAGGGGGTGACCATGTTTAGTTTATGGTTAGGGATAGGCGTATTACTTGTATTAGCCATTCTGGTGATGTGCTTACCTTTGTTTGTTTCGCTGCGCGGCAGTGAACTAAAAAGACAAGACAGTAACGTTGTGATTTATAAATCACAGTTAAGTGATTTAGAGGCTGATTTAGAATCTGGCAGAATCGGTGCGGCTGAATATGAAAGCTTAAGCCAAGAAATCAAATTAAATCTTTTGGTGGATACACAGGATCAAGAATACAGCTCAGGCGATACGCAATCGACAGAGTCAAATAAAGGCGGGTGGTTAATTGTGCCATCGGTTGTTTTGATTGCGGTTGTGAGCCTTGGTTTGTATGTGAAGTTAGGTGCGGAAAATGAACTGGCTATTACTCAGTTGTTACAGAGCAGTGGCCAAGCCAATTTCAGTGAGGACGATGCCCTTGAGTTAATCGAGCGACTGGACGTGCAAACCCAGCAAATACCTGATGACATTGAAATGTGGTACCTGCTGGGTCGTTTGAATTTTGATATGGGGCGTTTTGATCAAGCGGTGATTGGGTTTACTCAGGCTTTACAGTTATTGCCAGTGGATTCTAAGCAGGATCAGGCGGTTGCAATGGCACAACTGGCGCAAGCCCAGTTTTTTGCCAATGACCGTAAATTGGATGCGGCCACAGAGTCATTGCTTAAAGATGTTTTGTCGATTAATCCTAACGACGAAACTTCTTTAGGTTTGTTGGGTGTTTCAGCTTTCGACGCTGAACGTTTTGTGGAAGCGGTTGGTTATTGGCAGCGTTTGATCAGCATGATGCCATTTTCTAATCCAAATGCAGCGGCCATACAAGGCGGAATCGATAAAGCCCTTGAACGTATGTCGAAAGAAGATCGTGCACAAATTCAGGAGAAACAAGCCGCGGTTACGCCAGCCGTGATTCAGGTTACGGTTAATATTGCGCAAGAAATGGTGTCTAAATTACCGAAAGATGCGGATTTGTTTGTTTTGGCAAAAGCGGAAAACGGCCCACCTATGCCGTTAGCCGTTCAGCGTCTCAATGTGAGTCAGTGGCCAGTCACGGTAACACTAGATGATTCAATGGCCATGATGCCCGCGCTGCGTTTAAGCCAGTTTGAAAAAGTCATCATTACTGCCCGTATTAGTAAGAGCGGTGTGGGTAATGCGAAGCCTGGTGACCTTGAAGGCAGTAGTGCAGTGATTAGTAGTCAAACCAAGCGAGTTTCATTTCAAATAAATGAAGTCGTTAAATAGGTTGTTATAAGTGGGTTATAACGCCAACGCCCCGCGTAAACCGTTTCTAGCGAAGGGCAGCCACGTTAAGCGCTGCGATGATTGCATGATGGCTGAGGGTTATTGCATTTGTGATAATCGTAGCATCATGCGGCAAGATCAGGGGCGTGCTGTGCACATCTGCTTGTTGATGCACAAAGAAGAGAGCTACAAGCCCAGTAATACCGGTCGTTTGATTGAGCATGTTTTGCCCGATTACAGTCATCGATTTTATTGGCATCGTACGCAGCCGGATCCTGAGTTCATACGTTTACTTAAAAACCCTAAGTTCCAACCTTACATTATTTTTCCCGGTGATCGTGGCGGCTATGAAGAGCGTGTTGTTGAGCGCGCTAAAGAAGATGATGGCAAAATTCCATTGTTTATCATTCTCGATGGCAGCTGGCGACAAGCAGGGCGTATGTTTCGCTTAAGTGGATATTTACAATCTTTGCCGGTTTTACCGCTGAATACTCAGCGTCATAGCCAATATAAGTTACGCAAAGCGCCGGATGAGTTTCATTTATGCACGGTGGAAGTGGCCATTGAGCTGTTAATTCAGCATGGCCAAGAGCAGGCGGGTAACGCACTAAGTGCGTATTTTGATGTCTTTAATCTGCGTTACTCACAGTCGCGACGCCAGCAGAAATTAGACTGATGTAACGGCGATTGTTTATCGACAGGCCAGTTTGAAGATATGCAGTATTTCTTGACTGGCCTGCTCTAAATCTTGTTTTTCTAAGTGTCCCCTTAAGCCATCAAGACTTGCCAGTAGCAGTTTTGCCAGTTTTCTGGGTGTCACTTTAATCTGACTCAGTGATATTTCGCTTTTTAACTGGGCTTTGTCCAGTGTTTCACACAGCATGTCTTCAATACCTTGTCTTGCCTCATTGAAGATGTCTTCGGCTACGTGTTGTACGTGGTACTTCAAATCGTTGAGGATATATTGGTCGCTGACCTTATCGAATGTGGGTTTTAGCCAAGTTTGCATGATTAGGTGAATCGTTTCCCAGCACTCAAGGTTTTTAGCGAGAATGGGCTGACAGGCATGATTGGCTTGTTGCTGAAAGCAATGAAAAACCTGACGAAATGCATCATCTTTATTTTTGAAATATTTATGCACAGTGGCCCTAGAATAGCCTGAATATTGGCTAATAAGGGTCATATTGCTGGCTTTGTAGCCATGTCTAAAAAAGCATTGTCTGGCACTGGCGAGCACTTTTTGCTCGGTATTTGTGGTCAATGTTGTTACCTAGTGGGTCATTGTTGCAAATCTAGGTAGGTGTTTTACCTGCCACATCTATCTAATTGACAGATTAACACTATGTGTAAACCTGTCAATGTGCTACAAATACGCCCCAAAGTTCGTATGCTGGTCGAAGAGTCAGTCGCGACTATGCTTAGATGGAATAACTTGGAGATAAACACATGGGATATAAGGGTTCTTTTTTTGCCCTATTGATCATAACCGCGTTAATAGGTTGTGGTAATAGTGATGACGTTGAACAGGTACAAGAAAAGGCGGTTGTGGTTCAATTGGCCGAAGTCAGAGACGCGACCACTGAGCATGAATTTACCTTTCCCGCTAAGGTTATGGCCAAAACCACGGTTGATCTGGCTTTCCGAGTAAGTGGGCGCTTAGAATCTGTGAATTTACCTGAAGGTAAGACCATCAAAAAAGGTCGTGTCATTGCTCGATTAGAGCCTGAGCCATTTGAGCGAGCTGTTCGCATGGCTGAAGTGAAAGTGAAGCAGGCGAGTTTAGAACTTAAGCGTGTTAAAGCCATCGCGACAAAAGGCATTGGCTCAGAAAAGTCCGTTGATAATGCAGAAGTGAATTATGAGTTGGCGGAGATTGAGCTTGAAAATGCAAAAGCTAATCTTGAATACAGTGTCTTAAAAGCGCCGTTTAATGCCATGGTGTCTAAGCGCTTAATTGAAAATAAAGGCTTTATTAATCCCGGCGCTCCCATTGCACGTTTACAAGATTTATCACGCATTCATTTTAAATTTGATATTCCTGAGCGTCTAGTGAGTCAGTACAGCCGCTCTCAAGTGGCTAAGGCATCAGCTTACATCGATGGTGCTATCGATAAAGACTTTGATATTGAATACGTTGAATACTCAACTGAACCTGATCCTGTTAGCCAAACCTATGAAGTGGTTTACGCCATGGATGCATTGAAAGGGGTTGAAATTACGCCTGGGGTTCGAGCAACGGTAACGTTAAAAGGCAGCGATGCCACTATGCCATCTGTACTGGGTGTGCCTGTGAGTGCATTGGTTACCGCTGCTGACAATACGATGTTCGTTTGGGTGTTTGACGAAAGCACGCAACGTATTCGTCGTCAGGTTGTGACGGTTGGACCTATGGTTGAAGGTTGGGTTGCTGTGCTTTCTGGTTTGGAGAAAAACCATAAAGTGGTATCCGCCGGTGTGACACAAATGAAAGAAGGGCTGCTTGTTCGCCCTTTTAATATGCAGTAAGGGGCGCTGTTATGGATATTGCAAAAGCCTCCATCCGCACGCCAGTGAATACCTGGCTGCTGGTTGTCATCTGTTTTATTGGTGGTTTGATCGGCTTAGGTGAAATTGGCCGATTGGAAGACCCATCTTTTACCATCAAGCAGGCTATGGTCATTACTGCTTACCCCGGTGCTAGTGCTGAACAAGTAGAAAGAGAAGTAACTGAGCCGCTTGAAACTGCGATTCAGCAAATGTCACAGGTGGATTCTGTTAATTCAGTTTCTAAGCCTGGTGTGTCTGAAATTACTGTTGAAATGAAACCCACATTTGATGGAACTCAGCTGCCTCAGATTTGGGATGAGTTACGTAAGCGTATGTCGGATGCGCAAAATTCTTTGCCTACGGGTGTGAGGCCGATCCGCGTTGTAGATGATTTTGGTGATGTGTATGGCTTATATTACGCGCTAACCGCCCCGGATTTTACTCCTTACCAGTTGCGTGAGTTCTCTCGTATTATTCGACGTGACTTGTTAACCGTACCAAATGTGACAAAAGTGGCCGTTGAAGGGGTGTTGAAGCAGCAAATTACGGTGCATATCGATACATCCCAATTGGCTAACCTTGGTATCTCTTTGCCTGATGTTAAAAATGCACTGGCTTATAGTCTACGCCCATACGGCAGCGGTCGATTGCACATTGATGGTCAGCGCATTCGAATTCCTGTGGGCGGCGTTGAATCCCATGTGGATGCCATTGAGAATATTACCCTGGGTTTACCTGGCTCCACCAGTCAAATTCGAATCAAAGACATTGCTCAAGTGACGTTTGATGTGGTGGATATTCCCGATATCCTAATTCGTCATAATGGCCAGCCTGCTATTACCCTGGCGGTAGCTGCGAACATTGAAGCCAATGTGGTCGAAGTGGGTGTGGCGGTTCGTCAGCAAATTGATGAGATTTTATCTAACCTGCCAGCTGGGATTATTCTTCAACCTATTTATGATCAGGCCCAAGTGGTAGATGAAGCCGTGGGTGGTTTTATCACGAATCTCATTATGTCAGTTGCCGTGGTGATTGCGACCTTGTGTTTATTCATGGGATGGCGTGCTGGTGTGGTTGTTGGTGCGGTTTTGTTATTAACCGTTCTAGGTACCATCTTAGTCATGTGGCTGTATGGGTTAAACCTTCAGCGAATTTCACTGGGTGCGTTGGTTATTGCCATGGGGATGCTGGTAGATAATGCCATTGTGGTGGCAGAAGGCATGATGCTGCGTATGCAAAGAGGCTACAAAGCATTAGAAGCTTCAAGTTATGTGGTTAAGCAAACACAGTGGCCATTATTAGGCGCAACGGCCATTGGTATTGCAGCCTTTTCTGGTATTGGTTTATCAAACGATGCCACGGGTGAGTTTCTGTTTTCTTTGTTTGCCGTGATTTTAATTTCATTGTTTCTTTCTTGGATTTTAGCCATTACGGTTGCCCCTTTATTTGGCTCTTACTTTTTCCAAGTGGGTGATACAGGTGACCATGAGAGCTTCTCCAGTTCTTTGCATAAAACTTATAAGCGTTATTTATTAATGGCCCTTAAGCATCGTGGTCGAACGGTTTGGATGTTAGTCGGTGTGACGTTAATTAGTTACATGAGTTTTGGACTTGTGAAACAAGGTTTTTTCCCAGCTTCCAATACACCGATTTATTATGTGCATTACTGGGGACCGCAGTCTCGTGATATTCGCGAAACCGCCCAGTTTATGGAGCAAGCAGAAGGGTTTGCTTTGGAGTATGACGAAGTGCAAGCGGTTACCTCGTTTGTGGGTAAGGGGGCAGCGCGTTACACCTTGACGTATGCACCTGAGCAAGCCAATGAAAGCTATGGTGTGATGATCATTCGTACTCAGGAGCGTGACCAGATTCCTGCTCTTATAGAGCAATTAACCGCACGCTTGCAAGACAATGATCCGGATGCGCGAATCTATAATACCCGAGTGATCTTTGGCCCAGGTGTGGGTGCTAAGCTAGAGGCCCGTTTTATGGGGCCGGATCAAACAGTTCTTCGTCAGCTTGCACAAGAGGCGGAAAATATCTTTAAGCAAGATGGCGAGCTATTAGATATTCGTCAAAACTGGCGCCAAAAAGAGCTGATTCTCGTACCGCAGTATGATGAATATGCTGCTGGTGTGGCTGGGGTGACTCGTGCGGACTTTTCTGATGCGGTGCAATTTTCAAGTAACGGTTTAGAGCTGGGTAAATTACGCGACGGTGACTACAGCTATAACATTATTGCTAAAGCCAAAACACCACATGAAACCTCGCAAGAGACGGATCAATTGCAGCAGTTACAAGATGCCTTGGTTTGGAGTCAATATCAGCGTAGCTATGTGCCGGTTCGTCAAATTAGTCCGAAGATGCAAGTGGAGTCCGAAGGCGTACTCATATATCGACGAGATCGGATTCGTACGGTCAGTGTTTATGCTGAGCCTGGTACAAATGATACAGCGGCTTCTGCATTGAGCCGTATTCGCCCTAAAATTGAAGCGCTAAAACTGCCGGATGGTTATAGCATTGAGTGGGGTGGTGAATATGAGAGTGCGGGTAAAGCGCAAAAAGCGTTAGGCAGTGGCTTACCACTTGGCTTTTTAGTTATGATTTTAATCACTATCTTTTTGTTTGGTACCGTGCGGGAACCTTTGATTATTTGGTTGATTGTCCCCATGGCGGTATGTGGTGTGGTAGCAGGGTTATTGATTGCTGACTTGCCATTCGGGTTTATGTCACTACTCGGCTTTTTAAGTTTATTTGGTATGTTGATTAAAAACGCCATTGTCTTGATTGAAGAAATTGATATTCAAATAGAAACGGGTATGGATAAATTTGAGGCCATTGTGGAGGCGAGCTTAAGCCGTTTGCGCCCGGTATCATTGGCCGCCATTACTACAATTTTAGGTATGGCACCTTTGCTGACCGATGCTTTCTTTGCGGATATGGCGGTGACTATCATGGGTGGTTTAGCCTTTGCGACCATTCTGACCATGATTGCGGTGCCGGTGTTGTACAGCTTGTTTTACAAGATAAAGGCAAACTCATAGCGTAACACTTTGATTAAATGTTAAATTTAAAAGGTCGCTTAGCGGCCTTTTTTATTGTCAATTGTTTGTGTGAGGAAATGATATGTCGGCCCATGAGAAAATCACATACGTTGAGTTGCCAGCCAGCGATTTGGAAAAAGTGAAAACTTTCTTCACTCAAGTATTTGCTTGGAAGTTCACGGATTATGGAACGGAATATACGGCTTTTACCTATTCAGGAATTGACGGTGGGTTTTACAAGTCACCCCTTTCATCATTGACCAATCAGGGCAGTGCATTGGTTGTTTTATTTAGTGAAAACATTCAGCACACACTGGATAAGGTTGAGCAAAGAGGAGGAAAGATTATTAAACCTATTTTTACTTTCCCAGGTGGCCGACGTTTTCATTTTGCTGATCCGTGCGGTAATGAATGGGCTGTATGGTCTGTTTAGGCTGGTTGTGGTAGTTCGTCTTCTGCGAGGAGTTTACTTGGTATTTTGATGATGAATTCACTCCCTTTGCCGAGTTGAGAGTGGACGTCAATTTTACCTTGTAGTTTATGGGTGACGATGTTGTAGATAATGTGCATACCAAGACCGGTACCGCCGTTGCCTCTTTTGGTGGTAAAGAAAGGGTCAAAAATTTTCTTTGCCACATCTTCGCTCATACCAGCGCCGTCATCGCTGTAAACCATTTCTATTTTGCCATCTTCTTGTTTGACTTCAATGCGGATGCTGCCGTTATCAGATGGCTCGTAAGCATGAATAAGGCTATTCATTATCAGGTTGGTAAACACCTGAGAGAGCGCGCCTGGCAGGCTATGAATAATAATATTCTCATCACAATCTAAGATGATCGAAACCTGATAGCGCTTAAGGTTTGGTTTTAATGTGTAGAGTGTTTCTTGTAAATAATCATATAGATTAAAGTCCCTGCTTTCATCATAGCTTTGGTCTGCACTGACTTGTTTGAAGCTGGTCATCAGTTCACTGGCTCGCATTAAATTGACGTTCATTAGTTTTATGCCGTCATTAAAGGTGTCGATAAAATTGGTCATTTCATTTTTGGTCAGTGTGCCTTCGCGAAAAGCCAGTTCCATTTGTTTAATACTGTCCTCTACGTAGCTGCCGCTGGTACGTGCTACGCCTAGAGGGGTGTTAATTTCATGGCTGATCCCGGCTACGAGAGAGCCTAAGGATGCCATCTTTTCACTCTCAACCAGTTGTGATTGCGCATGTTTTAAGTCTGTTAGGGCTTGCTTGGCGATGTCTCGCTCTGAGGTGATCATTTGATCATGTTGTACTTGTTTGAGCTGAGCTTCATTGAACGTCTCAACCAGGGTGCCGATTTCATCCTTGCTTTGCCAATTAACAGGGTGATGTTTTCCGTCCAGCCCAGAGGCTTCAATGCTGCGCATGATGGCCTCGATTGGGGCCACCACCCAGCGTCTGAAGACCAGAAATACCACAATAAAGATACTCATGAGAGCCACTAAGGCGGTAGGGATCCGGCTTAATAAAATAAATTTAAGGCGCTTGTTGTCCAGTTCTACTTTGAATGAGGCCACTACGACGCCAATATATTGGTCTTCAAATATGATGGGCTCGCTAAAGAGCTTAATATCCTTAGACTCAGGGTGTGTGCAATCAGCAGGTGAGCGCTCAGTGAAATTGGCATCTGACATGAGCTCAATGCAAAGGATGTGGGGGTCTTGAGCATACTGGGTGAGATAATTGTTGATGAACTGCTGGTCAAGATTCCAAGTAGGGATGGCGACGACTTTTGCTAGTTGCTGCATCTGGGTTTTAACTTGGGCTAGCTGGGTTTCTTTAAGGCTTTGGCTTTCTATGTAAATAATCACACCCGCATATAAAACCCCCGCTAACAGTGTTAACGGTAGTGAGATAAAAAATAGTCGCTTCACTAGACTGTTTTTTGCGATCTTACGGGGCAATGGGGGGCCTTTTAAGTATTTGATGCTTAACTAAATATTCTATCTTATAAAGGTTAGGCTTAAAGCAGAAATTGATCCAGCAGTAATATATTTTGTCTGACAAGTGGACTGTCTGGGTGCATCACGCCATAATGTGCAGTACAAATTGATACAGCTGATTGGTTTCGGCCAAAACTATAATAAAAACAACAAAAACAGGCATTTCAATGAGTCAGGCTAATTTCCTTTCTGTAGTTGAGTCCTTTTCCCAAAAGCAGGTACTGATCACCGGTGCCACTGGTTTCTTGGGTAAAGCTATTCTTGAAAAAATATTACGTGAAACGCCGGATGTGGGGCGTGTATTCCTGCTCATTAGGGGCGGGGCGATTGATGCTTGCGAACGTTGCTCACAAGATGTGTTCGGTTCTAGCTTATTTGATGTTTTGCGCGATAAACATGGTGCAGGCTTTGATGCGTTTATTTCATCAAAAGTTGAGGTGGTTTCCGGTGAATTGACGGCACCTGATTTCGGTTTGTCTGATGTGGATTTTATTCGATTGGCTGGGAAATTAGATTTAATTATTAATTCAGCCGCCAGTGTGAACTTTCGTGAGGCCATGGATCAAGCCTTAAAAATTAATACTTTAAGCCTGAATAACATTGTTAAGCTGGTTCAATCTAAGGCTCAAGGCAGTAAGGCGACCAAGGTACTACAGATATCCACTTGTTATGTTAATGGTCTAAATCGCGGTGTCATGCGTGAAGAGGTGGTATCACCTGCGTCTGGTTTATTGTCGCGTAATAAAGATGGTACCTATGATATTGAGCCAGTGATTAATCAGCTTAATCGTAAAATTAATTGGATTTATCAAAATAACCATGATGCATCAAGGCAGCAAAATAAGTTAATTCAACTGGGTATTCAGCAAAGTCAGCACTTTGGCTGGAGTGATACCTATACCTTTACCAAGTGGCTTGGTGAGCAGTTGTTGATTCAAGCGCTGGATAAGCAA
>Ga0209634_1001504_pt1 | contig 16894 bp, 16 predicted proteins | sample LinPmetageLP40_FD_184043 | JGI IMG/M metagenome (GOLD analysis project Ga0209634, IMG submission 184043) | Marine viral communities from the Pacific Ocean - LP-40 (SPAdes) (version 2) | ecosystem: Environmental > Aquatic > Marine > Oceanic | place: Pacific Ocean | collected 2010-08-26
TGATAAACGGTTGTTGAATGAATAGGGAGTTCGGGCTTAAACAATTATGATATTTAAAAAAAAGAAGGTCATATCGCAATGAAATGCCCGCCTGCTGGACGGGGAGGAAGATATTTTATCGATAACTATAAGAAAAATAGATGGTTTTAGGTCATAGTTAAATTAGATTTCTTGATGCCTTTGTCGGACAGACAGGCGCTTTGGCTACGACTTTCTTTTTTGAAAATGGTTCAATACTTTATAGGTGTAACTGTTTGAATTGTGTTACACTAATACCAATAGTGTAACACTAGATACGACCTATTCTTAAAAATTGTTGTTTCAAATCACTGTGGTATTCCCTACTTCTTTATAACTTTAATGATTTTAATTACTGCAAGTTTTATCTGGGATTAAGGTTGGTGTTCAATTTTTGATATATGTTTGAAAAAGTAAGAGATAAATAGGGTCTCCTTGTAATTAGATTTTGGATAAAAATCATCTTTTAAAGTAAATGAAAGTACATTTTAAAGCAATTTTTAAAATTAAAAACCCCGGAAATCAAAGGCTTTGTCCATTTTGGGGGTTTTGGCATTTTTCACATAGGCTTTCCAATGGTAATATCACTAGTAACTCTTCAAAAGAAATGCCTTTAAATTTTTATCGCCCAATAATTTATTGTTTTAATCATAAAAAATCCAACTCTACCTTTCCAAATCTAATTACAAGGGAAGCCTAAATAGTTAATCCTGAAAATTTTCGAGTTTTCGATAGAGAGCATATTACTTGTGGATGATGAAGGAAGTATTATCAATGCTGACCCAGCTAGTGCAATGTCGTTGAGTTAAGGATTTAGCTAATCACTATTGTCATTCTGAACTTGTTTCAGAATCTAATTCTAGGCTCTGAACCCCAATAGATTCTGAAATGAATTCAGAATGACCTTAACTAAACGGCATTGCCCAGCTAGTGAAACAACATTTGGCTATTATAAGGATGAATAAGCTCTATGCGTCATAGTATCTTGATTGGAATAAGGGTTGCACATTACGTTGATAGTTGATGAGTCTCATCCTGTTATATGACAATAGTCATAGTGCTATTATTCAATTTGCAATACCTTAGATGAACGGAATGCTAGAAGAATATGTGGGCGACATTTTTTTTTGGAATTCACAGAATATAGTGAATTCTGTGGTTTTTTCTAATGTTCTGTATTTGAAACACCACCCTACCTTACCAATAAAGAATAATAAACAAACTAAAAAATCATCATGAAAAAGATATTGATACCCACAGATTTTTCGCAAGAATCTCAAAACGCTTTAGAATTTGCGGTGGGAATAGCTAAATCTACTGGAGCGGAACTGGACATTGTTAATTTTGTTGAACCAATAGATGAGTCAGGGATTCGGGTGACAGGCGAGGTAAGATTGGATGATAGTTCGGAAGGTGATCTGTTCACATTGAAATTGATACAAAAAAACAAAGAAAGACTTCATGATATTGTATCTAAAATTGAGCAGACTGGTTTCACCGTTAAAGTCGATATCATTAATAGCAAATTCAGTGAAGGCGTTGAAGATTTTGTACATAAATATAATTGCGATTGTGTGGTAATAGGTACTACAGGCGAAGAAAATGCCAGCGAGCTTTTTACCGGCAATCACACAGAGAAGTTAATTGAACATTTGGGTGTTCCGGTAATTTCAGTAAGGCATAAAGTGAAAATTGGATCAATTACCAACGTAGTTCTAGGTCTTGACATAATGGACAAAAACTATAAACAACATGCTTTGGAAGGAATAAAATCAATAGTCGAAGCTCTCAAGGCAAAAGTATATTTGGTAGATGTGATAATGCCCAACGAGGATCGTTCTAAAGAGTCTGTCAAAACAGACCTTGAAATTATTGCCAAGGAAGCCGGATTTAATGATTTCTCTGTAGAGGTTGTCGAAAATATTAATAAGGAGGAAGGGCTGATAAATTATTCAGCACAAATAAACGCATCGATGATAGCCACTATCGCTCATGTATCACATGGGTTCTCCCATATTTTTAAGCATAGTTTTTCGGAACATCTTACGAAAGACTCCGATATTCCCGTTTTGACGCTAAACAGTAGTAATATTTAGTTTTATACTTCAACTGTTATTGTTTGGCTTCTGATAAATTGGATAATCCAACAGGGAAGTCAAGAACCTATCAGTCTCAGATGATCGTGAAAACAATTGACCAGCTTGCAACTGCAATACTCACATCAAAAAAGGATTTATGACTAATATTTATCAAAATATAGAAAAAGTAATTTAGTATTATCTAAAATGACAATAGAAACAACTTTAAAATAGAATCATGATAGAACAAATAGAAACTTACGACAACAACGTATTGGCCATTGAGGTTATTGACGGATTTACACAAACTGATGAATTAATTTGTCAGAAATTCTTTCAAGAAAAATTAAACCAAGGTTTCGAACAGGTAAATTTATTGGTGAAATTGGATGAATTAAAAGTCAATCATAGTAGTGTAAAAGCATTTATGGAAGATGTCATTTGGCTCTTGAGAAATTACAAAAAATTGGGACACATTGCCATAGTAGCACACTCAAAAGTTTTGAAAGCACTGGTGCCTATTGACAACCTTTTCTTTCAAAGAGCAAGTAAAGGGAGATACGAACGGTATTTTGACATTTCTCAAATGGATGAGGCTTTAGCTTTTGTTGATTCAAAGAAAGGAGTTTGATCCTATAGGGTCATAACTAAACAATTCGCAAAATCATGACTCATCTATGACTGTTACATTTCCTTTCATTGCAGGTTTGATAGCCTCAACGTTACATGTAATTACCGGCCCTGATCATTTAGCAGCTGTTACGCCATTTGTGATTGAATCTAAAAGGAAAGCTTGGAAGATTGGATTGTTTTGGGGCATTGGTCATCTAATTGGTATGCTGTCTATAGGTATATTATTTATAATTTTCAATGAATTAATTCCCATAGACATCATATCAAACTACAGTGAACAATTGGTTGGTTTGGTACTAATTGGTATTGGAATCTGGGCCATTTATAAAATACTAAAAAAGAATGGAAGACATAAACATTTGCACATACACAGCGAAAACCTGCCCCTAATCCATACGCATAAACATGCGCATGATACACATGATTTGCACAATCATTTACATAAAAAAAAACTAAAGCAAAGCAATTTTGCTTCGCTTTCTATTGGGTTTTTACACGGCTTGGCAGGAATTGCTCATTTTTTATTGTTTTTGCCTGTTTTGAGTTTTGAAGCACAACCGGATGCTTTGCTATACATTATAGGGTTTGGGATTGGGATTCTTTTAGCTATGACCACTTTTGCATTGGTAGTTGGTAAAATTTCTTCCTTTTCCAAAAATGGACACAATGAGTTATTTTTTGATGGATCACGTTTGGCGGGTGGATTGTTTGCAATAGTAATAGGCTTTTATTGGCTGATTGAGAATTAGCAAATTCGTGGTAGTTGTTCCCCTATTAATGGGCTTACAATTCGTTTTCCTCCAATTGCGCTATGCATCACGACCTTTGTTGGATGCTCATTTGTGATTTCACCAATACAAACAGCATTTTTGCCTTTTTCATCATTTGACATTACCTCAACCACAGCATCTGCGATTTTTGCTTCAACAATAGCAATGAAAACTCCTTCATTTGCTACATACATCGGATCTAACCCCAGGATTTCACAAGCTGCGGCTACTTGCTTTTCAACGGGTAAGGTATTTTCAATTACGGTTACTCCTTTATTTATGTCAGCAGCTATTTCGCATAAAACACTGGCTAAACCTCCCCTGGTTGGATCTCTAAAGAAGTGTATTTGATCTCCAAATTTATCCAACAAATCACTGACTAAAAAATTTACATTTGTTGTGTCACTCTCAATAGTAGATTCACACTCTAAGCCTTCACGTTGTGACATGATTGCCATTCCGTGTTGCGCGATAAGGCCGCTAATGATTATTTTATCGCCCACTTTAATATGATCAGTTGAAATCTTGGCTTTAGGGTGCACTTCGCCAAATCCTGTTGTATTGATAAAAATCTTATCGCCCTTCCCCCGTTCTACCACTTTCGTATCACCTGTAATTATTTGCACGCCACTTTTATCTGAAGCAATTTTGATGGAGTTCACAATTCTGATGAATTCGTCAAATTTCAAACCTTCTTCAATAATAAATGCAAGTGATAAGTATTTAGGGATTGCACCACACATGGCAACATCATTGACAGTTCCATTTACAGCAAGCTCTCCAATATTTCCGCCTTTGAAAAATATAGGGGAAACAACAAAACTGTCTGTAGAGATTGCTATTTCACCATCGAATTTCACAATGGAACCATCGTGCTTTTGATTTAGATAAGGATTGTTAAACGTTTTGAAAATAATTTTGTCCAGCAAATCCCTGGTCATCAAGCCCCCACTACCATGACCTAAGTTTATATTGTCGAATCCTAATTCTGTTGAGTCCATTTATTTTGATGAGATTAAGTTATCTGAGAAATGATAATATGCTGCGCATGCACCTTCTGAAGAAACCATTGGAGCACCCAAAGGATTAGAAGGCGTACAGGTTTTACCAAATTGACTACACTGATGCGGTTTTTTTATCCCTCTTAATACCTCACCAGCAATGCAGTCAGAATTTTCAGGTACGTGAATATTACTGATGCCGAATTTTAATTCAGCATCAAAATCCTGAAAATCCTTTTTAAGGACATATCCGCTATTAGGTATCTCCCCAATTCCGCGCCATTCTCTGTTGCCAATTTCGAATACTTTGTTAATAACATTTATTGCAGCTGTATTTCCTTCCTCTTTGACGACTCTTGAATATTGGTTCTCAACTTTATAAGTCCCTTTTTCCAGTTGATTGACTGCCATATAGATTCCTTGCACCAAATCCAACGGTTCAAAACCAGTGATAACAATTGCGATTTTATATTTCTCGGCTAATGGATAGTATTCCTGAAAACCCATAATGGCACAAACATGTCCTGCCCCTAAAAAGGCATCTATATTGCAAAACTTATCATCCAAAATAGCTTCCATGGCCGGTGGGACTAATACGTGGGAAACCAAAATTGAATAATTTTTTAATCCTTCTTTTTGAGCATGTAAAACAGACAATGCATTGGCTGGCGCAGTAGTTTCAAAACCAACGGCAAAAAATACCACTTCTTTGTCAGGGTTTTCTCTGGCAACTTTTACCGCTTCTAATGGTGAATACAAAATGCGTAAATCACCACCATTGACCTTAGCTTCCAACAAGCTTTTCTTACTGCCAGGTACGCGTATCATATCGCCAAAAGAACAGACAATTACATTTTTCTCTAACAGTTCAATGGCCTTATCAATTAAGTTCAACGGGGTGACACAAACAGGACATCCCGGTCCATGAATCATTTGGACTTTATCAGGCAATAAATCCAAAATTCCATTTTTTACCAGACCATGGGTTTGCCCTCCACAAATCTCCATGATGTTCCAAGTTTGTGTAATTGTCTTCTCTATTAGTTTTAGATAGCTCTTGGTTGCTTCAAGATTTCTGTATTCACTTAAATACTTCATTTTTCAATTTTTTACGTGTAAATAATACATGAATTGGCCAAAAGAAATATTTTCATCGTTAGGAGATAAGTTACGGTTAAAATACAAGCTATACTTGTTTTTACTTATTTCTCTTAACATATCAATGAGTACTGTATTTTGAAAAACACCACCACTAAAAGCAATTTTTTTTATGTTATGAAGTTTTGCCATTTGCAAAACTAAGATCGCTAAGGTGTATAAAAAATTTACGATAATGACCTCTCTATCGACTCCATTTCTCACATCGGTGTATAAGTTTTCAAACACCAATGAGGTTGGTATTGTTGCGTCATCCGACAATTTGGCATAAGATTTACAATTATCTAATTCATAATTGGTCACGTGATTTTCAAGTAAGATAGCTGCCTCACCTTCATAAGTGTTAATATCACAAATATTTAATAGCGAAGCTACAGCGTCAAACAACCGCCCCACAGATGACGTTTTTAATGTGTTCCCTTTTTTCAAAGATTGATAAACTGTAATTTCTTCATCAGAAAATTTTTGAGCAATTTCAGTTTGCATTTCATCACCGGCTAAAGAAAAGAATGCCAGTCTAGGCTCTTTTGCCATTTTATCTCCAGCCAGCCAGTCAAAATATTCAAAGTGTGAAACCCGCTCTATTTCTTTTGATTGATAATGGAAAAATTCACCTCCCCAAATATGACCATCATCACCATAGCCTGTTCCATCCCAGATAACACCTAAAACCGTATCGGCATCATCAAAAAGCTTATGATCTCCTAAGACCGATGCGAAATGTGCTTTATGATGTTGAATCTGATGCAGCTTTGTTTGCCATTTTTTTGATAATTCTATACCATATTGTGTGCTTTGATATCCGGGGTGTTTATCTGTCAAAATAACACCTGGCTTTTGTTCAAAGAGATTGATGAATTTTGTAGCAGTTTGTGTAAATCTATTGTAGACTTCGAAATCATCCAAATTCCCCAAATACTGACTTATATATAAATAATCATTTGGTAAGAACGCAATAGTACTCTTTAAATGACCGCCCATTGCCATAATTTTCTCATTGCCAAATAGGGTTTCATCAGAATAATTTGGAGCATACCCTCGCGAGCGTCTTAATAAAATCTTCTGTCTGAATTTTGGACTATATTTTACTACCGAATCATCTTGTGGGTTGGTTATTTTTAAGTTGTGGTGCAAGAAATAATCGGCTATTCCATTTAGTTTGTCAGCTGCAACCTCTTTTGAGCCAATAATAGGTGCGCCATGAATATTTCCACTTGTTGCAACTATTGGTATCATCAATTCCGTTGCTAATATTTCCAGAATACCAGAATAAGGCAACATCACTCCGAGTTGATTTAAATTTGGAGCCAATTCCATCAAAGCTAAATTGCCTTTAAAATTTGTGCTTGGGAGGATGACAATTGGCTTTTCGGTAGAGGTGAGTGCTTGTTTTTGTTGGTCATTGACGTCAAGATGCTGCTCTAACAGTGATAATGATGGATATAAAATAGCAAAAGGTTTACTCAGTCGCTTTTTCTTAGCTCTCAATTGATTGACCACAGTTTTGTTACTGGCATCGCAACACAATAAATAACCTCCTGTATTTTTAATGGCAATAATATACCCCCTTTTGAGTAACTTGGCTGCTTTTTTAAAAATGACAGTATTGGGAACATCTAATGATGAACCCTTGGCATCCCTTAAAACAAGGGTAGCACCGCATATTGAGCATGAGTTGGTCTGCGAATGAAAACGTCTATTTGTTGGGTCGGTATATTCATTTTTGCAGGCATCACACATCTCAAATTCATTCATGGCAGTATGACTGCGTTCAAATGGAAAGGTATCGGTGATTGCCCATCGGGGACCACAATTTACACACGTGGTAAAAGGGTAGCCGTAGCGTCTATTTTTTTGATCAGATATTTCATTCTTGCAATCATCACAGATGGAAAAGTCCGGAGTAAGTGGCAAGTTGAGTTTATCGGTTTTTTGTGAAGAAATTATTTGAAAATCATTAAACTCCTCAGTGTCAATTTCTTGTAGGGAATGATGACTTATTTTTGAAACTTTAGGTGGATTTTTATATAATTTGTTATAAAAGGAAACAATATTTCCTTCCAATCCTGTTACATAGATGATGACCCCTTCCTCATTGTTAGAAACTGTACCTTTTAGGTTAAATTGTTGAGCTAAAACATATACAAATGGACGAAAACCAACACCTTGAACCTGACCCGTCATCACTATTTTATAAGAGCTGGACAAGTTATGAGGATAAAGGAGACAATCTTTCAGTCAAGTCTAATACTTGCCTAATCGCTTCAGGTATGGCTTGTTTAACTTTTGATGTTAACTCAACTGTCATAGGCGTTATTTCACTTATCGAAATTGTAAATAAATAAATGTCAGGTTTTAGATCCATCAAATAGACTGCTTCAATCATATCTTTTAGTCCAACATCATGTACACTCAATGCTGAGGGGAAATCAGATGCGAATTTCGGGCGGATCAACGAAATTGTTCCTTCATACTTTCCATCCATTGTCGCATCAATAAAAATCACGGCTTGATAAGCCTCAAAACAATTGAGTAATAAAAAGCCTCCAGTTCCTCCATCCAGAATATCCACATTTTCAGGTAATTTCATTTTTGCAATCTCTTGAATCAAATGAACTCCAACACCTTCGTCACCCATGAGGTAATTGCCTACACCTAAAATTAAGATGCTATTGGATTTGTCTTTCTCAAAAAAGAAAGCATCACTACTTATTGCCACAGGCATTCTCTCAAAGTCGGTCATTAATTCTTTTTAATATAATTATTGCTAAGTGACATCATTCAACGGTTTCTGCTACTTCCTCTTTGGGTGCATCCGCTTCTTTTTTAGTTATCCGCTCATCACGGACATACTTATATCCACCAAACATGGAAGAAACTTCACCTCTCCCCTCTAACCAGTCGTGATAAAACACCAGATACACGTGGATCAAGGTAAACAAAATGAAAACCCATGTATTGATATGGTGAATAGTCCTGACAATAAAATCACTACCAAAAAGGGGGACTACCCAAGTGAATAATTTGGGTAGCCACCAACCGGAATTTGATGCATATAAACCAAAACCAGTGAATATCTGAACCAATGCAAGGATAAATAATGCTGCGTAAGAAATAGCTGCTACACTATTGTGACCAACACTAATATCTTTAATATTTGGGTGATCTTCGTTTTCTAAAAAGATATCTACTTTAATAACATGAAATATGTTGTGAAACATTTTTTTGGTGAAAGGCCAAAACGCTCTCCAATTCGAAAATTTATTTCCCACGAACGACCAATAAACCCTTAAGATCATATTAAAAAAGAAAATGTAAGCTGTTGTAAAGTGAATAAAACGAACAGTCCCAAACCAGTATATTCCGCTTGCATCTGCACTGGACAAAATGGCTGGGGGATTGGCTATTATAAATCCTGTAGTGGCCAAGATCGTTATCGATAAGGCATTTATCCAATGAAAGAATCTCACAGGCAATTCCCAGACATAAACACGTCTAAATTTTCTTGTTTCCATCGTTCATCATTTAACTAAATATCACAGCTAGAAATATTTTGTACTTGAGAAATATGATTGCCATGTTCATCGTATATATGAACTGCACAGGCTATACAAGGATCGAAGGAGTGAATAGTTCGAATAATCTCAAGCGGTAATTCGGTATCCGCAACAGGAGTACCTATTAACGCTGCTTCGTAAGCAGACATTTGGCCTTTTGGATCACGAGGAGAAGCGTTCCAAGTTGAAGGAACAACCAGCTGATAATTTTCTGTTTTCTTGTCTTTAATTCTAATCCAATGCGCCAATGCGCCACGAGGGGCTTCTGAAAAACCCACCCCTTTAGATTCCTTTTCCCATTTTTCAGGTTCTCTTTTTTCAGTATTAACCATTATTCTACTATCACCATTTTTGATATTCTGAACCAATGTGTCATAGAATTCCATAGTCCAGTTAGCAACTAATTGGGTTTCAATTCCTCTGGCTGCAGTTCTTCCCAATGTTGAAAACAATGCTTCAACAGGTACATCTAAATGACTTAAAGCACCATCGACTGCTCCTTGTATTTCTTTGTTTCCTCTGGCGTAACCTACTAATAATCGAGCAAGGGGACCAACCTCCATAGGCTTGCCTTTCCAACGAGGCGTTTTTATAAAACTATATTTCTGACTCACATCCAATTGAGTATATGGTGGTTTGGGTCCAGAATATTTTATTTTGGTTTCACCGTCCCAAGGGTGTTTACCTTTATCTTTTCCTTCGGCATAATCCTCATACCAAGAATTATTTACGAACTCTTCAATATCATCATTTCTATGATTGACATCATGCACTTTGGATAAGTCCCTATCTAATATTACACCTTGAGGAAATTTAAAACTTGAAATGTCTTTATAGCCATTGGTCGGAAAATCACCATACGCCATGTAGTTTCCAAATCCTTTACCTATGGAGGCCCAATCTTTATAGAAGGACGCAATAGCCAGTAGATCAGGGATATAAACCTGTTCGATAAATTGTTTCCCCTCTTTTAATAACTTGCCAACATACGCCAGACGCTCTGCATTTATCCCTCCTATGTCTTCGGTATTAATGGCGCAAGCCATACCACCGACCAAATAGTTTGGATGTGGATTTTTCCCACCAAAAATAGTATGCACTTTTACAATTTCCTTTTGCCATTCTAGTGCTTCTAAATAATGGGCTACAGCCATTAAATTTACTTCTGCTGGTAACTTCATTTGAGGATGCCCCCAATACCCGTTGGCAAAAATTCCTAATTGACCACTTTCAACAAATTTCGTGATCCTTTTCTTGATATCTGAAAAATACCCAGGCGAACTCTTAGGCCAATTGGAAATACTCTGGGCAAGCTCAGAAGTTTTTTTTGGATCGGCTTTTAAGGCATTTACTACATCTACCCAATCCAAAGCATGGAGGTGGTAAAAATGCACAGAATGATCGTGCATATATAAGGTGCCCTCCATAATGTTTCTAACCATTTCGGCATTTGGCGGAATCTCGATACCTAATGAATCTTCAACAGCCCTGACAGATGCCAGAGCATGAACAGTGGTGCAGACACCACAGGCACGTTGTACAAAAGCCCAAACATCTCGTGGATCTCTGCCTTTTACAATGTTTTCCAGACCACGAACCATTGGGCTGGAACTATAGGCATCTGTTATTTTACCATCTTTGACCTCTACTTCTATTCTTAAGTGACCTTCGATTCTCGTGATAGGGTCAACTACTATTCTATTTGCCATAATAATTTTATTAAGAATCTAATTTCTGCTCGTTCTGTTTCCCACTTGAAATACTACTTGATAATTCCTTCCTTTTTGAAATATTGGCTGCCACAGCGTGTACTGCAAGTCCTCCCGCAAGTACACCTGCCGCAACTTTGCCAATGGTGTCGGCAGAGCTTTCAATTCCAAAACCATGAAGTCCAGTCAATCTTTCATAGAATGGCCCATTATCCCAGAAATTCTCTTCACTACACCCGATACACCCGTGACCAGATTGTATAGGATAACTAACACCATTATTCCATTTAATGATGCCACAAGCATTATATGTCATTGGGCCTTTGCAGCCTACTTTATATAAACAATAGCCTTTTTTGGCGTTTTCATCATCAAACGATTCAACAAATAATCCTGCATCATAATAAGGTCTTCTATAGCAACTATCATGAACCCGTTTTGAATAGAATGCCTTTGGCCTTCCTAATCCGTCTAGCTCAGGAAATCTACCAAAAGCAACTATATGGACGATTACGCCAGCCATTACTTCGCCAATTGGGGGACAACCGGGAATTCTGATTATAGGTTTGTTTTTTATTATTTTATGAATTGGTGTCGCTTCTGTAGGGTTTGGATATGCCGCTTGCACGCAACCATTGGAGGCACAACTACCCCAAGCAATAATTGCTTTGGCACCTTCTGCAGCTTCCAGCAAAAGTTCTTTGGCCGATCTGCCAGCAATGCAACAATAATTACCATCATCTCCTAAAGGAACAGATCCTTCAACACAAAGAATATACTCTCCCTTATATTTTTCCATGGTGGCTTGCTTAGCAGCTTCGGCCTGATGACCAGATGCCGCCATAAGGGTTAATGTATAATCCAGAGAAATTTTATCCAGAATAATATCTGCAACGATAGGGTGATCAGAACGAATAAACGATTCGCTGCAACACGTACATTCTTGATAATGCTCCCAAATTACAGGCAATCTATACGTTGTCTCAAGTGCTTTGGCAACTTGTCCGATGGCTGAAGTTTCCAGACCCATAAAAGCGGTTATATAGGTAACAAACTTCAAGAAATCCCTGCGGCTATAACCCTGTCCTATTATATTGTCATAGTAAGAAGTTTCTTTGGTTTCTTTTATTGTAGCCATGGCTGAATATTATGTTTAAAAATTCATTTTTTTAGGATCAATAATGATAGAGACAATAAATTTAGATATGAGTATCGACCCATCAAATGACCTAAGTCATGTCATAAAACGACTTTGAGCATTTTATCAACAAAATATTATATATACCATTGTATATTAAAGTAATCAAGATGCACGAATTGTCAATAGCCTTAGGTATCGTAAAAATCGCTGAGGATGAAACAAAAAAAGCAAATGCCAAAATGGTAGAATTGATTGAACTTGAAATTGGTACTTTGGCAGGGATTGAATTTGAATCACTTGATTTTGTTTGGCCATCTGCAGTTAAGGATACTGTTTTAGAAAACGCAATAAAAAAAATAAACGTAATCAAGGGCAAGGGGAAATGTATTGATTGTGATACGGTTTTTGATATAAATTACCTTTATGATTCTTGCCCAAAATGTGGTAGTAATTTTAAAGGAATTATTCAAGGAAAAGAATTAAGGGTAAAGGCCTTAGAAGTGGCATAAGTAATAAATATCTATATAATTATGTGCGGAACATGCGGTTGTGGAAGCGAAGAGAACGATGTACTCATTCAAAATCCAAAGGAAGTTAAAGTTCATCAACATGATCATCACGATCATTCACATGGTCATAACCACGATCATAATGAGGGGCATACCCATAGTCATGAACATTCTCATGATCATCATCATAAAACTGTACTGGAAGTTGAGCAGGACATATTGCAGCATAATGACGTGATGGCGGCAAGGAACAAAGGGTATTTTGAAGCGAAAAATATTTTTGCATTAAACTTAGTCAGCTCGCCCGGTTCTGGCAAAACAGCTTTACTGGAACGCACTTTACAAGATTTAAAGAATGAACTTTCGTTTTATGTGATCGAGGGTGATCAGCAAACGCTCAATGATGCAGACCGAATTGCAGCTATTGAAATTCCGGTCATACAGATAAATACTGGAAAAGGATGCCATTTGGAAAGTGATATGGTTTACGAAGCTGTTAAAAAGCTGAACATCAAAGACAACTCGGTATTAATGATCGAAAACGTTGGCAATCTGGTTTGTCCATCCATGTTCAACTTAGGAGAGCATAAGCGGGTTGTTATTATCAGTACCACCGAAGGGGTTGATAAACCGATTAAATATCCCGATATGTTTCACACTTCAGATATCTGTATTATCAATAAAATTGACCTATTACCCTATCTCAACATTGATATTACGAAATTGAAGGAATATGCATTGAAAGTGAATCCCAGCTTGCATTTTTTTGAATTATCAGCCACTACCGGAGAAGGGTTAGAAGGCTGGTATAAATGGCTTAAAGAAAATAGCGCTAATCATTAAAAAAGAAAACATGTGCCTGTCCATACCTGGAAAATTAATTAAAATAACAGCCCAATTAGACGAGACATTTAGAACTGGTAAAGTTTCATTTGATGGTGTTATAAAAGAGATCAGCCTCACTTTAGTACCGGAAGCAAAAATCGATGATTATGTACTGGTCCATGTTGGAGCGGCCATTAGTGTTGTGGATGAGGAGGAAGCAAAAAAAACATTTGAGATATTAAAGCAATTGGGTGAACTGGATGATTTAAACAATTTGGATATAGGTTAATTAGATTATAAAGATGCCATATTTTGAACTTTCAAAAGATGAAATCACTTTTCCGCCAGCCTTTTTTGCGGATATAGATGGCCTAGTAGCTGTTGGTGGTGATATGTCCATAGAGCGGTTGCTTTTAGCTTATAATAGTGGTATTTACTATTGGCACCACCCATTTAAGCACATAAAATGGTGGTCTCCTGATCCAAGAATTGTATTGCGGTTAGATTCATTCAACTTTCCTGAAGATCGGCTTAAATTCTTACAGGCTCAATTCAGGGTAACCTACAATACCGAATTTGAAAAAACGGTTCGGTTGTGTCAACAGGTTTATAATATTAAAGATCAAATGAATAATGAGTGGCTATCTGAACGTGCTTTCCGCTCATTTTCAGAATTATACCAAAAAGGCTATGCGCATTCGCTAGAAGTGTGGAAAGATGATCAATTGGTTGGTGGATTATTCGGTGTGGCTATTGGCAAACTATTCTTTGGGGAATATTTATGCTCCGTTGTTACACATGCAGATGAACTTGCTGTACTGTCCATGATAAAAAAACTTAAAGACAAAGGGTTTCAATTAATTGATATGCAAAAACCAACGGTGTTCTTTGAAGGGTTGGAATATGATGAGCTTTCAAGGATAGAATATGTTGGTATTTGCAAGGCCAATGGAGAGAAATATGCGACTAAGACAATGGAATTATAAATTTCACTAGTAAGATAATGGATATATTATTTAAAGAACGGCTAAGTACCGCCAATTTCTTTTTACAAGAAAATGAATTGGAAAAGTCTATTGAAAACTATGAAGACGCCTTAGAACTGGCATCGTCCAATGAACAAAAAATAAATCTTCATAATGTGTTGGGCAGGTTGTACCAAAAAATGAAAAGACCTGAGAAAGCGATTGCATCGTTTGAAGAGTCGATCTCTCTTTATGAGAACTCTTCTGAAAATGACAGTTCAGTAGATAAAGCTTCCATTCTTAATAATTTGGGAGCAATTTATCTTGAGTCGAACCTTATTTTGTCCATCAAGAATTATAAAGCTGCACGAAAAATTTTCGCTACAATTATCGAATCGGATAATAAAGCATATTACCCCCACTTGGCCAATACCAATTTTGCTTTGGCAGAGGTGTACAACAAAAAAAGCGACTTTTATTCTGCTAAGAAATATTTTAAGGAAGCCATTGTACTCTATGATCAACTATCGGATAAGTCATTCGATGAATTAAGAGCTAGTGCATATTATCATTTGGGTAATATTTATACTGAGGAGTTTAATTTACATGACGCAAAAGTAAATTATTTGAAGTCGCTGGCATTGTTTGAAAGTTTGTCAGAAAAGAATAAAGAAACATTTCAACCCCTTTTGGCAGCTGTTTTAAACAATTTAGGTGTTACACTTAAGTCCATGGACGAACATCAAAAAGCTCTTGAGTATTATGAGCTAGCCTTACAGAATTATGAGTATTTGTCCGCAAACAATAACGCATTGTTCTTACCTTATGTGGCCGCAACATTTAATAGTATGGCTATTTTATATGCCGAACTTAAAAAACTTGAAAAGGCTATTGAGTACACGCATAAAACAATTGCCATCTACAATGACCTGGTAAATGTCTCACCAGAAGAATACACGCATTATTTAGCGACTTCACTACACAATTTGGGGTTGTTTTATTTTGAGCTAAAGGAAATAGAATATGCGGAACAGTATTTCAAGGAGTCATTGACCATGCGAAAAGACCTGGCAGGTAATGAACCTGATTCTTTTGATGCGGATTTTTGTGCAACAGCATTGAACCTGGTAGAATTATATCAAACTGAATTGGAAAATAAGCTGGATATCAGCGTTAAAACAAAATGCATAGAACTGCTGACCGATGTAGATAATCGCTTACAGAAATACGATGACAATAGGTCTGTTTTAAAAAGCATGAAAAGCGATTGTCAGTATTATCTTGACTATTTTAATACGATTACCATCGAACAACTTCAGTTGGATGGTGCTTTTAAGAAAGTAGATGAATTAACTCAGGAAATAAATTCTACCATAAAGGCAGATGAAAAAATCATTGATCAACAGAAAATTGTGGAGACACTGGAAAAACTAATTGATTACTATCCACAAAATAAAAAATTAAAAAACGAATTGGCGTATGCTTATAACGATTTGTCATGGTTGAATTTGAGATTAAAACATTATAAAGTGGCTGAAAATGTGATTTTGAAAGCCCAGAAATTAGAACAGACCATATTGCCTCTTAAATGCAATTTGGCACACAGCTATTTGCTTCAGGATAAGTTTGCTAAAGCAAAAGGTGTTTATCTGGAATTTATAAACGAAAAAAATACTGATAACGAACCTTTTGGCATTACTGTCTTACGTGATTTTGATACCCTGAAAACAGATGGGATTGTCCATAAAGATTTTGACAGAATAAAAAGCTTACTGTAATTTTAATTACCTAACCCTATCAATAATTGCAATGTGAAACAGAGTTTTGCATTTGAAATTATCAAAAAATTGAAATTATCAAAAAATTGAAATAATCAGGATATATGACAGCACATCAAACAAATATTATGTGTGTATCAGCCATATTGGCTCTAGCGTAAAACTCTCCAATGGTAAGAATATCCTCTATCTCATCAATCAAATCTTCTCTCTTTAAATGAAACATATCAACAGCAAGCTTGCATGCCCAAAGTTTGCAACCGGATTCAGATAATATTTCCAAAAATTCTGGTACAGTTGGCAGATCCAATTTTTCCATTTCACTTTTCATCATTTTTGTTGCAAGAGCCTCCATGCCAAGGGAAATCGGGTTTAAGCAATTATGTTGTTTTTTAAAAAAAAGCAAGTCATATCGCAATGAAATGCCCGCCTGGCCGGACGAACAGGAAGATATTTTGTCGATAACTATAAGAAAAATACATGATTTTAGGTTACTGTGGTCCGTTTATAGTTTAAGGTTCAAAATTCAAAGTGATCTGTATGGCGTATTCGTGCATTTATCCGCACTTCCCTGCGGAAACTGAAAGACAAACCCTAAAAGAGGGGTGCTTTTTCAAATCACTGGAAAAGTATCAATTCTGATCAATAAGGGCTTTTTTTACTAGTGTTAAGTTAAGTGTACTGTGTCGTATAAGTTGCCGATATTTTTGTTCTAGACAATGCGAAAAACATGAGCCTAGCCGTAGCTAAGG
>Ga0209634_1001505_pt1 | contig 16892 bp, 18 predicted proteins | sample LinPmetageLP40_FD_184043 | JGI IMG/M metagenome (GOLD analysis project Ga0209634, IMG submission 184043) | Marine viral communities from the Pacific Ocean - LP-40 (SPAdes) (version 2) | ecosystem: Environmental > Aquatic > Marine > Oceanic | place: Pacific Ocean | collected 2010-08-26
CCTCTTTTCGGCTTTTGACTATGTCCACTGCCAAATATATCGCTTCACGCATGGATTGTTCATTGGCCTTATTTTTTCCAGCGATATCGTAGGCAGTTCCGTGATCTGGCGAAGTGCGGATTGCTGAAAGCCCTGCTGTATAGTTTACGCCTGATTCAAAGGCTATTGTTTTGAACGGAATTAGCCCTTGATCATGATACATGGCCAGCACAGCATCATACTTGCGATAGGTGCCTTTTCCAAAAAAACCATCTGCAGGAAATGGTCCATAGCAGAGATGTCCCTTGTTCCTGTATTCTTCTATAACAGCTGAAATGATTTCCTGATCCTCGCTTCCCAGTAACCCTTCTTCTCCTGCGTGTGGATTGAGTCCGAGAATTGCCACTTTTGGTTTGGCTATTCCAAAGTCTTTTTTGAGCGATTTGAGAAGGATGTTTAGCTTGCTCTGGACACGTTCCTTTGTAATAGCAGCACTTACCTCACTGATAGGAATATGCCCAGTGACTACTGCAACACGCAAGTCTTCACTACAGAGTAGCATCAGACTGTCTTTCGCTTCAAGTTCTTTTGTGAAGAATTCAGTATGGCCAGCAAATTGAAACTCTTCACTTTGAATATTTTGTTTATTTATAGGGGCTGTGACGACAGCATCTATGATTCCGTTCTTAAGATCTGCGGTTGCTTGCTGAATAGCTTGCAAGGCGGCATGTCCAGCTTCTTTTGTTGATGAGCCTGCTTGGATTTCAAGGGTGTCTTCCCAGCAGTTAATTACATTAACCTTTTTAGTGTGGAAATTTCCAGGCTCTTTTACCTGAACATAATTGAATTCTTCAATCTCCAATGCTTTTTTATAGTAAGACAAAGTTTTTGTAGAACCATAAATAACAGGAGTGATATGGTTGATGATTTGAGGGTTTTGAAGGGATTTGATAATTACCTCAGGTCCGACACCATTTATATCACCGATGGTAATACCAATGATCGGCTTACGTTGATCTTTATTCATTCTGTCTTTCATGTTATGTAGTTGGTAAGATACTGATTCACTTTTCGTGTTCCAATTTATATATCATCTATAAGTGGGTGACATTATTTTATAGAACACATATTATATCGGACAGAGTGATATATTTACAGCCAAATATAATTAGTCAAGTGGCGAAGAAGACAAATTACGTTAGAGCAAAGAAGCATTTAGGACAGCACTTCCTCAATGACGATTCCATTGCGCAAGATATTGTAGCGTCATTGACACTGCACAATGGCTATAAGAATGTACTGGAAATTGGACCTGGCATGGGTGTGTTGACAAAATACTTGTTAGAAAATGACAAGTTGAATACTTACGTAATAGAAATAGACAAGGAATCGATTGAATATCTAAACACCAATTTCCCGAAGCTCGATGATCACATTCTTTCGGGAGATTATCTCAAGCTGGATGTGCGACAACAGATCGGTAACAATCATGCGGTCATCGGCAATTTTCCATACAATATATCCTCTCAGATCTTTTTTAAGATATTAGAAGATAAGGCACAAGTGCCGGAGATCGTATGTATGCTACAAAAGGAAGTTGCAGAGCGACTTGCTTCTCCTCCAGGAAACAAGAGCTATGGAATTTTAAGTGTTTTGCTTCAAGCCTATTATCAGATAGAATACTTGTTTACCGTGGAACCGGACAAATTCAATCCACCCCCGAAGGTCAGATCTGGAGTGATCAGGTTGCGGAGAAATGAAATTGAATCGTTGGATTGTGATGAAAAATTATTCAAAAGAGTGATCAAACAAGGATTCCAAAACCGTAGGAAAACATTGCGCAACGCACTAAAACCGCTAAATTTGCCTGGGCAGATTGAGAAAATGGAACTGCTTAACAAAAGAGCGGAGCAACTTTCGGTAGATGATTTTGTAGGGCTAACCCAAGAAATAACAAAGTGGAACAAGTAATACCTTTCGAACTCTCAAAAGAGTACCTTGAACGATTTGAAGAAGCACTTCGGGCGCATGATGAAGTGTTTATTATTGAATCGTTGGAAGGGGTGATGGCTGCAGATGTATCTGCTCTGCTAAATGAGTTTGATGCTGATGAATCCAAATATGTCATAGATCTCCTTGATAAATCTGTCGCAGCTGAAATTATCAAGGATCTGGATGAAGACACGAGAGGACGCTTTTTGAAATATTTTGATTCTCAGGAGATTGCTGGTTTCGTAGATAACCTTGAGTCTGATGATGCGGTCGATCTCCTCAATGAACTGCCAGTCAAGCAGCGAGAAGAAGTTATTTCAGGCATAAATAATAAGGAAAAGGAAGCCTATATATTGGATCTGCTTCGCTACGAAGATGATGTCGCAGGAGGGTTGATGGCAAAAGAGCTCATCAAGGCCAACCTGAATTGGACAGTCGTGCAGTGCATAGAGGAGATCAGGAGACAAGCGGAAAACGTAGAGAAGCTCTACTCCATGTATGTGGTGGATGAGCACGATGTATTGCTTGGTAGAGTATCACTTAAGCGTATAATCCTGGCAGAAGATCACACCAAAATCGCAGACATCTATGATGGAGATGTTATTTCTGTAGAGACATATATTGAGCAAGAGGAAGTGGCCAATATCATGCGTAAATACGACCTTGATGCAGTGCCTGTTGTCAATGTACATGGGAAGTTGTTGGGCAGAATCACCATAGATGATGTGGTGGATGTTATCGCAGAGACAGCTGAGGAAGAACGCCAGTTGATGTCAGGAATTTCGGAGGATGTAGAGGAGGATGATAGCATTTGGATGTTGACAAGAGCACGATTGCCTTGGTTGATAGTGGGTGTTGTAGGGGGACTGGTCAGCAGTCTATTGATGGATTCGTTTGAAGCAGATTTAAGTAGGTCATTGGCGATTGCTTTTTTTGTACCGCTAATTATGGCTACCGGAGGAAATGTAGGAATTCAGTCCTCATCCATTGTCGTGCAGACATTGGCCAATCCTTCCGTTTTTGAAGACAGTATTCTCAAGCGGCTCATTAAGGTATTGCTTGTGGCGGTTCTGAATGGAATAGTACTTGCCGGCTTGGTTATGTTGGTCATGACATTCACGATAAATGATGGCAACTTGGGACTCGTTGTTGCCGCAGCATTGTTTTGCGTGGTGCTGGTTGCATCATTTATGGGGACTATTACACCCATTTTATTGGATAAATTTGGGATTAATCCAGCATTGGCGTCAGGACCATTTATCACCACAACCAATGATATATTGGGATTGGCAATTTATTTCATGATTGTTCACTTTTTGATGTAATGCCAGAGAATTACAGCTGTTTGATAGCCGATGAGATGCATGAGAGTGTACTCAATTTACTCATGGATATAGGAGTAACGCCCATATATAAACCAACCATCACACGTTTAGAAATAATCGAAGAGATTGCTCTTTATGATGTCCTTTTCATCCGGAGTAAGACCAAAGTAGATCAAGAACTCCTGCAGCATGCCTCAAAACTCCAAGTAGTTGGACGAGCAGGTGCAGGTATTGACAACTTAGATGAACCCTTCTTAGCGAAACGAGGAATAGAGATAATCAATGCTCCAGAAGGGAATAGAGACGCTGTAGCGGAACAAACAGTAGGTATGTTACTTTCGTTGTTTCATAACATTGTCAAAGCACATTTGGAAGTGATTGCCAAGAAATGGGACCGAGAGGGAAATAGAGGTGTCGAACTCGCTGGGAAAACACTTGGGATCATTGGATACGGAAATATGGGAAGCGCACTAGCGCAAAGACTATCTGCCTTTGGCTGTACAGTGTTGGCATATGATAAATACCGAGACAATTATGCAAATCAATACTGCAATGCCGCAAGCTTGGAGGAAATATATAAGTCGGCAGATATTCTAAGTATGCATGTGCCGCTGACTGATGAAACACGTGGTTGGGTGAATGATGAATTTTTTAATAATTTTCTGAAGCCGATCTATTTTTTGAATTTGGCACGAGGAGAAGTAGTATCTTTGAAGGCACTGACGAGAGCGCTAGAAGAGAAAAAGGTTTTAGGCGCTGCTTTGGACGTGTTGGAGAATGAGAAGTTGGCCACATTAGACGATGAGCAGTCGAAAATATTTGATTATTTATGTCAGTCCAGCAATGTGATCATGACACCACATATTGGTGGGTGGTCTCAAGAATCTTACTTCAAAATCAATAAAGTCTTGGTTCAGAAATTAGAATTTGCCTTAAAACTGAAAGGTTGAAGTACATTGGAGCATTATTAATTATAATATGCGTATCTTCTTTTTCATTTGTGACAACAATTATCTATTATTAGATCAATCTTATTAACACTTAATGAAGTTCAACGAACGGATCGCTAATCTTAAAACACGGTTTGAGTATATTATAGAACGACCAATTCTTACCTCATCGATCGTATTGGCTTTATTAGCAGTACCTGTTTTAGGGCTGAGTCTCCCATATTATCTCGAAAACTTCGATGGCTTTGCAGGACAAATTTTGGCAGAGGCACATGGGATGTTATTTGATATTGCAGTCATTGGTATTTTGATTTTTTGGTTGAATAAAAATGGAGAAAAACGACAAAGAATACGGACCTATAAGGATGAAATTGATGATTTTAGGTTGTGGGAATCTGAGGAGGCAGCTTTCAGAACTGTCGGTAATATAAAAAGACTCAATCGTCATGATATCCATGAAATCAATTTGGTGAACAGTCATTTATCAAAAACAAATATCAACTATGTAAATCTCCAAGATTCGAATTTGAATTCTGCTGATTTGAGCAACTCATTTTTGATAGAAACAAATCTAGCCAATACACGCCTGAATCAAACCAATTTGGAAAATTCTAATCTGAATCAAGCGAATATGGAGGGTGCTTATGCCAGTGGAGCCAACTTCAAAGACGCTTATCTTATCAAGGCCAATCTCAAGGGAGCGTTTTTGATTAAGACTAGTTTTATCAATTCATTCTTAATGGAGGCAGATTTGAGAGGGAGTTATCTTACTGGTGCAGATTTTGAAAATGCTAGCTTGTACAAAGCAGACTTGAGAGAGGCAAAAGGACTTACAATTGATCAATTGAAGAAAGCCAAAACACTTTATCTTGCCAAATTTGATGAGGATGTTATGAGGCAATTACAACAAGAAACTCCAGAGCTTGTTGGTGAGTAAATAGATCATTTTATGAGAATTACTTGCATTGAGTGGGGATAATCCCTTATTTTTGCAGAGGAATTAAACGAAAACGGCTTCAGTTGTGAGGTCGTTATTTTGTTTTTATAGACGATCGAGATTAAATACTAATACAATGGAAAAAGTATCATACTACACTGAAGAAGGCTACAATAAGTTGAAAAATGAATTGAATGAGCTTAAAACAAAAGGTCGTTCAGATATTTCTAAACAAATAGCGGAGGCAAGAGATAAAGGTGACTTGAGTGAAAATGCAGAATACGATGCTGCAAAGGATGCTCAGGGACATTTGGAAGCAAGGATTTCACAACTAGAAGTCGTGGTCGGCAATGCCCGGATTATAGATGAATCTACGATAGATACTTCTAAAGTGTCGATACTTTCTAAAGTGAAAATAAAGAATCCAAAAAACGGAATGGAGTTCACCTATACCTTGGTTGCTGAAGAAGAGGCGGATTTGAAACAAGGCAAAATATCTGTTGATTCACCAATAGGAAAAGGTCTTTTGGGCAAAAAGCCAAACGAGAAGGCGAAAATAATCACTCCAGGAGGAGAGATCGAGTTTGAAGTATTGGAGATCGGACTTTAAATATTGAAACATGAGTAGCATTTTCACAAAGATTATTAATCGCGAAATACTGGGACATATTGTTGCTGAAAATGAAGACTTCATTGCCTTTTTGGATGTGAGTCCACTGGTAACTGGACACACACTGGTAGTGCCGAAAAAGGAAGTGGACTACATATTTGATCTGGAAGATCAGACACTTGCAGATTTAAATATCTTCGCCAAAAAAGTGGCAGATGCAGTTAAGAAAGCTATTCCTTGTCTGCGTGTAGGAGTAGCCGTCATTGGTCTTGAAGTCCCTCATACACATATTCATTTGATACCGTTGAATACGATGGATGACATTAACTTCAGCAGACCTAAGTTGAGCCCTTCGCCAGAAGACCTTGCAACTACTGCTGATAAGATTAGAAAATATATTTAAGAGTCTTTCAATCAGACTATTTGATCCGTCCTGGGTTATCATTTACAAATGACTTCCAGCTTTTCTTACCAGAGGAGATACTGCCTTGTTGGAAATGATGGCAGATAGCCACGCCCAATGCATCAGTGGCATCGAGTAGTTTGGGTGTTTCTTTGAAATTGAGCAAAGTCTTGAGCATACTGGACACTTGTTCTTTAGAAGCGTTCCCATTCCCAGTGACGGATTGTTTTACTTTTTTCGGTGAATATTCAGTGATCGGAATTTCTCTGGAAAGTGCAGCAGCCATAGCCACACCTTGGGCTCTTCCAAGCTTCAGCATTGACTGCACATTTTTTCCAAAAAATGGCGCTTCAAGGGCAACTTCATCAGGATGATAATCATCGATGAGACTCAATACACGCTCAAATATTTTTTTAAGTTTTATCTCATGATTGGCATATTTGCTCAGGTGAATAACACCAAATTGAAGGAGTGACAATTCCTGACCTTTGGCAGAAATCAATCCATAACCCATAACACTAGTCCCTGGATCTAGCCCAAGTATAATTTGTTCTTTCTTTTTTTTAGTGGGCATTGGGATATTTAATTGTTGATCAATGGATTGATGAGATTAATATCTATTTTGGGCTGCTTTCGCAATATAAGTACATGGGGATAGAAAAAACAATAACCGACAAATTCAAATGGATTCTTTGGCTGAAAGTCTTGGTCTTAGTTGTGTGCGGCTGGCTTATTTTTGAAAAAATAACCGATCCTCAACGATTTGGAAAGGAGTTTGTCGAAATGGTTTCAAGCGCACTGGATACTACCGCCATATTGGTATTGATAGGTGTGCTTTTATTGATGCCGATCAATTGGTTATTAGAAGCGCTGAAATGGAAAATATTGGCGCGACCTTATAGTCAGATTTCAATCATTGAAGCGTACCGAGGCGTTCTGTCTGGACTATCCTTAGGCTTTGCCACGCCTCACGGGATAGGAGATTACGCGGGTAGACTATTGAGCTTGCAAGGTGATGCCAGAAGCCAACTGCTTGGAAGTGTATGGTTGGGGCGTGTTATGCAAATGTCTGTGACTGCGATATTTGGCACAATAGGCATCTGGTTTTTTGTTCAAAAATCTACGTTTCAAATACCATCCATAAACTATTGGTGGTGGATAATCATGGGGATAGGTATTATATTAGTCCTTTTGCTTTATCAATCTAAATTGAAATTATTTGGGCAACGAATTCGGTATTACTTTGCCTATGTTTTAGCATATAGTTGGTCAGATTATGTAGGTGTATTCATGTTGTCCTTTGGGCGCTATGCCGTATTCTCGATACAGTTTCTATTGATACTCAATATCTTTAAAATTCCCCTACCAATAAGCATCTTATTTGCTGGGGTTAGTTGGATGTTTTTAATGAAATCAATTGTTCCATCCTTCAACTTTTTAAGTGATTTGGGCGTGCGTGAATTGTCTGTTTTAACTTTTTTCGATTTGTATAAGGCTTCTCAACCAGCCGTATTGACCAGCAGCTTATTATTGTGGAGTATCAATATTCTACTACCTGTTTTGATTGGATTGTACTTTGTGCTTAAACTCAAAATTATCAATAACAGATGATAGCGTTATTTATCACAATGAATATGCTCTACCTGCTATTTATGTTGGTGTTGATTGTTGCTTGGCATCTGATTAATACTCAGAAAACAACTGCTGACTCAGGAGAAAATGTGCAAGTTTCAGTAATAGTACCAGTGAGAAATGAGCAAGAGAATATCCAGAAACTGCTCGATCAATTAATGAAGCAAGATTACCCAAAGGAGCTTTTTGAAATCATTGTGGTCAACGATCACTCTACTGATCGAACTGCTTCAATAGTGGAAACTATAAAGGAAAGAGGGATTGACAACTTACACCTGATTCATCTTCGAGATTCGGAAAATGGAAAGAAGACAGCCCTCACCCGAGGAATTGATAAAGCGATAGGGGAGATCATCATCACCACCGATGGTGACTGCCAAGTGGGTACCCAATGGCTGAAGTCTATAACCAATAGTTTCGATCAAGGAGTGAAAATGGTGTTTGGATCAGTAGGGATGAGACCAAGGACTTTTTTTGAGAAACTCCAGATGATTGATTTTGCAGCACTCATTGGAGTTGGTGCAGCATCATGGAATCTTGGCATGGCGGGCATGTGCAATGGGGCGAACTTGGCATTTCGAAAAGAAACTTTCTTAGAATGTAATGGGTACGTAGGAACTGAAAAATACCCTTCTGGGGATGATGAGTTTTTGCTTCGAAAAATACATCAGCGATATAATAAAGGAATACGGTTTCTCAAAAATAATGAGGCAATGGTCTATACGGAGGCACAACTCAATTTGAACGCATTCGTGAACCAACGGAAAAGATGGGCAGGCAAATGGAAAGTGCACAAAGATCTCACAACAAAACTTATCGCACTGTTTGTGTTTTTTTACTACGCCCTATTAATTATTGGGACAGTTTGGTCAATTGCCATCAATGAAAATATTGATATCATATTGGCTGTTTGGAGTATGAAATGGTTGCTAGACGTGGTTTTCGTTCAGGGTGTTTTGAATCTTAGTAATCAGCGACTCCCCTTCATTGCAAGTTTGGTTTTATCTTTGGGGTATCCATTTTATGCAATAGGTATTGGGATCAGCTCAATAAATTATACTTTTGAATGGAAAGGGCGTAAATACTGAATTTCTGATAAAAGTTCAGAATCAAAATAGTAGATAAAGAATAACAATGAGAGTGAAAGTCGCGGTAATACTAATTGGTAGCTTCTGGTCTTTGTCCTTATTTGGACAACTTAATAACGACCTGATGAAGCAATCTTATGTCATTCAGCCACAAGATTCAAATACGCTATGGGTGGGACTGCGTGTCTTGGGTTTTAATAAAAATAACGAGTACTTCAATGATATTGCTGGTGGCTATACCCTGTTTGGATATCAGATCAATCCATATGTAGCGTACCGAGCGGGGAAACATGTGCGGTTGGACTTGGGAATCTATTTGCAACAAGACTTCGGGAATGACGAATACACCACCATACTGCCTACATTCTCCATCAAATACAATGATGGCAGTCATCATATCATCTTTGGGACATTGGAACATAGCTACAATCATGACTTGATAGAGCCGCTTTATGATTTTGAAAAGGGATTGATAGATAGACTGGAGTATGGGTTGCAGGCTATTTTCGATAAAGAATATTGGAATCTTGATACCTGGTTGAGCTGGGAGAAAATGATCTATCCCGGAGACCCCAACCAGGAAGAACTGACTTTTGGAATCTCTTCAAATTTTTTCCTGAAGAAGAAAGAACGATCTCAACTAAAAATACCTCTTCAATTGCTCGTTTATCATAAAGGTGGTCAAATCGACATCAACCCCAATTCACTGCAAACAATAGTGAATGTAGCGCTCGGAATATCTCAGGAAAAACAATTGTCGGGAAGAGTCAATTCATGGAGTATGCAACACTACTTTGTGGGTTCCAGAGATTTTTCTAATGAATCAGCTATTGCTTTTGAAAGCGGCAATGCATTGTACCTGAATGCTGGATTTACTCTGAGATCTGGATTTGAATTTCAAGGAGCCTATTGGTATGGCAATGGATATGTACCTACCCAAGGTGGGAAATTGTACTCTTCAGAATCTCGGTTTGTTAAAACCTTAGGACAAACAGAACAGAATAGAGAACTATTTATCTTAAGGTGCTTCTACAATAAGAAGATAGCCAATGGTCTTGAGGTATCTACTCGTTTTGAACCGTACTATGACATAGTCAATGGGGTGTTCGAATTCTCACACGGAATGTACCTTACTTTTACACCTGAGTTTTTCATCACTAGAATAAAAAGTGTAAGAACCAGATGATTAAGAAAGGGCTATTCATTTTATCACTCTTATTGTTGGCGATTGTTTTTTGGTATCGTTCGATCATATACTATGGCTATATTCAAGCCAAAGGACAGCTTCAGATCGTATGGGGTGCACGACCAGTTCAAGAATACCTAGACAACCCCAGCACACCAGATTCTGTTAGACAGAAGTTAGTTTTAGTAAATAAAATAAGGGCTTACGCTGTAGATGAACTGGGGATAGCTCCTTCCGACAACTACACAAAAATGTACGACCAAGAAGGTAAACCGCTCATGTGGGTTGTGAGTGGTAGTGAGCCATATGCCTTGGTGGCACAACAATGGAGTTTTCCAATAGTTGGTGATTTCCCATATAAAGGCTTCTTCGATCCTAAGATGGCCGCAGCCGAGCGTGATGAGCTTATAGCCCAAGGATATGATGCAAGCATCAGGAATGCTGGAGGATGGTCAACATTGGGCTGGCTGGATGACCCGATTTTGAGTGACATGCTCAGAAGGAATGAAGGGCAACTGGCAGAACTAATCATCCATGAACTGACCCATTTTACACTCTTTGTCAAGGATAGTGTAGAATTCAATGAAAACCTGGCATCTTTTGTCGGAAAGCAAGGGGCTATTAAGTTCTTGACTGATACCTATGGAGGATCTTCTGAAGAATTGACAAATTACCTAAATAGTGAAAAAGATGCTGAGCGCTTTGTGCAACATTTCATTGCGGGAGCCAAGTTGCTTGATAGTCTATACAATAGTTTTACCGACCTGACTCCAGAGGATCAAAAGGCACAGCTTAAAAAAACCACAATAGAAGCAATAATAACTTCTGTAGATACCATTACTTTTTATAGATCAGAAAAATACCATCAAGTGATAAAAAGCCAAGAAATCAATAACACCTATTTTTTGTCGTATTTAAGATATCATAGCAAACAAGATGTTTTTATGACTGAGTTTTCAACTGACTTTAATGCAAATGTCAAATCTTTTATTGATCATTATAAAGCAAAATTTCCAGTTGATTAAATGAATATAAGGAAATACATATTGGTTATGTTAGCTAGTTGTTGTTCTATGATGGCTTCATTGCTATGGTCACAGGAAAGATCTGCCCCATTTGGGATAGGTGAGCAAATGGAATACAAAGTTCACTATGGATTTGTCAATGCAGCGGAGGCGATTATGAGAATCAAGCCGCAATTGGAAAAAACACAGAATAAGGAATGTTATCATGTTGAAATAGCTGGGAAAACTGTTGGGATGTTTGACTTATTTATGCGGGTGAGAGATAAGTTTGGTACTTATATAGATAAGGATCTTTTAGTACCTAGAAAATTCTACCGTCAAATTGAAGAGGGCAAATACCGAAAACATGAAATTGTAGATTTTGATATTGAAAATAGTCTTGCCTCAGTCAAGAAGTATGATGATAAGAAAGAAGTGTGGAATAAGTCCGAGGAGTTTGAAACATATCAAGATGCACAGGATTTGGTAAGTGGGTATTACTATCTCAGAACGCTGGACTTTAATAATTACACCAAAGGTGATACCATCAATTTGAGTGTTTTCTTTGATGACGAAAATACAAACTTCCAAATGCTATATTTGGGCAGAGAGTCTGTGAAGACCAAAATCGGAAGGTACAACGCGATCGTGATTTCACCGATAATGCCTGAGAATAAGCTTTTTGATGGCCAAGATGCGATCAAAGTATGGTTGTCTGATGATCAAGACAAAATACCACTAAAAGTGAAAGCCCAAATGTTCATTGGTGCTATAGAGATCGATATTAAAAAATACAAAAGGGGAGTGAAGTAGATCCTCTATTAAGAAATTGTTAAGCTTATAAACACGAGTTTTTATTACTTCTTTTTATATATACTTTTAGCTTTACTAATTGAATGTGAGAAGATATAGCCAATGGGAGATCAGCTAAAGAAAATACTAATTGTAGATGATGAAGAGGTAATTCTTGAATTGCTTCAGTACAACTTAGAAAAGGAAGGATATCAGGTCTTTACTGCTGGAAATGGCAAGGATGCGGTGGGTGTTGCTAAACAGCAAAGCCCAGATCTCATTTTGCTGGATATCATGATGCCTGGCCAAGATGGCGTAGAGACATGCAGACAAATTCGAGAGATTACAGAATTGTCAGAAGTATTTGTGATTTTTCTGACAGCCAGATCAGAAGAGTATTCAGAAATCGCAGCTTTTGAGGTAGGTGCAGATGACTATATCACAAAACCCATCAAACCAAGGGCTTTGATGAGTAGAATCAATGCATTTTTTAGAAGAGGGAGTAGTGCAGGTTCGGCAAATGACCAATTGACCATCGGTGAACTAGAAATAGATAAAACCAGCTATACAGTTAAGGTAGATAAGAAAGAAGTTGTGCTACCCAAAAAGGAATTTGAACTTCTGTATTTTCTCATGCAAAATCCCAACAAGGTCTTTAATAGAGAAGAACTCCTGAAAAATATCTGGGGAACTGATGTATATGTACTGGCAAGAACTGTAGATGTTCATATACGTAAAATCAGGGAAAAAATAGGGGAGGAATATATCAAAACGATCAAAGGAGTAGGCTATAAATTCAATTCCTAGCTCCTTGAAGCCTTCTCGAAAAATATCATTATTGATCGCTGCAATCATTACATTTCTTGCAAGCGGCTCATTTTATTTATTAGATTTCATTTCGTCCAGTCATTTGATATATGTGATTTCACTTATGTTTCTGATGACCTATATCGTCACCTATGTGCTAGTAGAAAATTTGTTTTATAAAGATGTTTATGAGATTACACGTCTATTGAAAGAATTAAATACGGGTGTTGGTGTAGAAGAAATCGAAATTAATAGAAAGAAATTAAGACTTCCTGCATTTAAGAAACTCTACAAAAGCCTATATACTCATATTCTATCCAAGCAGTATCGAATTGATGAAATGGAGCGAATTGCCGCATTTCGCAAAGAATTCATTGCAGATGTATCTCATGAGTTGAAGACGCCAATATTTGCAGCTCAAGGGTTTGTACATACATTATTAGATGGTGCTGTTGAAGATAAAAATGTCCGCATCCGGTTTTTACAGAAGGCTGCCAAGAGTTTAGACGGGCTGGATTCATTGGTACATGATCTACTCATCCTATCTCATATAGAGATCGGTGAGACCAAAATGCAGTTTGAATATTTTGACTTAAAAGGACTCGGTGAAGAAGTGATTGAACAGTTTGAGAGCAAGCGAGAAAATCGAAAACTGGAATTGATTGTAAACAACACAGCAGCTAAATCCATGATCGTCTATGCAGATTGGCTTCGAATCAAACAAGTGCTCATGAACCTTGTCTCCAATGCTATCAAGTATTCTTCTGAAGATGGACACATACAGCTCATTTTAGATGAAGGTCAAGAATCTGTGGCGATCACAGTGAAAGATAATGGAGAAGGAATCCCTAATGCCGACCTAAATCGTGTTTTCGAGCGATTCTATCGTGTGGATAAGAGTAGGTCTCGTGAAAAAGGAGGAACAGGTCTTGGTCTGGCTATTGTCAAACATATCATAGAAGGTCATCATAGCAAAATGAAAGTGGAGAGCAAGGAAGGGCAAGGGTCTACTTTTAGCTTCCAACTACCAAAGGGTAAAGGACCTTTAAAATAGGCTTCCCTTGTAATTAGATTTGGAAAGGTAGAGTTGGATTTTTTATGATTAAAACAATAAATTATTGGGCGATAAAAATTTAAAGGCATTTCTTTTGAAGAGTTACTAGTGATATTACCATTGGAAAGCCTATGTGAAAAATGCCAAAACCCCCAAAATGGACAAAGCCTTTGATTTCCGGGGTTTTCAATTTTAAAAATTGCTTTAAAATGTACTTTCATTTACTTTAAAAGATGATTTTTATCCAAAATCTAATTACAAGGAGACCCTAAAATAGAATTGTCACAAATATCCGATGCATTGAAATAAGTTGTGCGAAAGTATTATTAATGGATAATCACAATGGTCATCGCTGACAAGCTATCCAGCACTATCCACTGCAAAGGTAATAAAAAGTTACCAAATAAGGTAACTTTTTATTACCTTTGCAAAGCGTGAGAATAATAAAAGAGTCAACATTAACAGAGTATTGTAAGGAAAGCAAGCACCAACGGGCGGAAGAGTCTGTAAAAGCATGGATTTACGAGGTTAGGTTCTCAGTATGGGACAATGCAAATGAACTGAAAGCAAAATATGGAAATGCCAGTATTATAAGTTCAAAACGTGTAGTGTTCAATATAAAAGGCAATGATTATCGTTTAATTGTTGATATAGAATATAAGTTAAAAATAGTCTTTGTCGTTTGGTTTGGAACACATAAGGAATATGACAAAATAGACGCAAAAACCGTACGATATGAAAACTAAAATAATAAAAACAGAACAGGAATATAACGAAGCTTGCGAGCGTATTTATATGTTGATCAACAGCACTAAGAATGCTATTGAACCAAATAGCACAGAAGGCGAAGAAATGGAGCTTTTATCTTTGCTCGTTGAAAAATATGAACAAGAACACTACTCCACTGAAGCACCAAACCCCATTGAAGCCATTAAGTTCAGAATGGAACAAATGAATTTAAAACAGGCTGATATTGCGCCATTGTTTGGTGGGAAAACAAGAGTATCTGAAGTCCTACATGGTAAACGTTCATTGACTTTGAAAATGATCACTTTATTAAACAGATATCTAGGCATACCTTTAGAATCATTGGTTGCAGGAAACAAAGAAATAAAACTAGCTCCGGAGAATCGGAAAAAGCTATTAAGTATTGCATCCATCAAAGAATATTTTTCAGGTTCCAGAGCAGCAACAATCTAATAGTTCTATCATCTCTCCCCCCCCACTGGTTGTAGGTTAAGCGCAGCGATCCTACGACCGATTATATAAAAATACAGAAGCCCCAGAGATGGTGCCTATTGTTATTTATAGGCTGTTTTCATAGTTTTTAGTGTTATGAGCAGAAGCATAAAAGGCAGTCCAAAATTAGGCAGTGTGCCTAGTGCATTTAAAAAGATACAGCTACGTTCCCTAAAGCGCAAGCAAAAGGAGATCGACAAGGAGCTAACTGCCTATCCAGATCAAGAAATGCTGTTAAAGTTCAAGAAATCCCATCGATGGGATTATTTTTAGGTTCTTGCTCCCCAAGAATCAGGGTCTTCACTGGTATGGATAATAGCTTCTACACTTACAATGCTATTTTCTTCATCTACCCTGTAGTGAGCCATAAACGAAAAAGGATTGATGGGAAGGAATCGAATATCGTCATACCGAACCTGATAATGTAAAGCAGTTTTGTTCAGTTTTTTTAAGTTCCATTTTTACTGTTTTCACAAACCGTTTACCAAGTTCATTATTGCCTGTTTCCCTTTGGTAATGGTCAATGGTCTTTTTGCATATCAAGATAAATTTGTGGATTGAGCTTGACCTTGAAACTATGCCTCATCAGCCAAATTTGAATTTATCTTCCACTTCATCCCAAGAAAGGTATTCTTCAGGCTTGGTATCTTTTATTCTGTCTCGCACAATCTTTTTTTGCCATTCAGGAACAACAAAATCGTTTTCATCAACTTTAATAAAGTTCAGGCTTTTAACAAGCTCCAAGAAGAACTGGTATTTATTTACAGGGATATCTAATGTTATTTTCATAGTGCAGCTACATTTTTGTTAAAGAAGTCTTTGAACTTCTTTTTGGTTAGAATAGTGTCAATCATTTTAAAAATCATACTACGGTCTTCCTCTTCCATTTCCTGAATAAGCTTTATCTTCTCTATAGTAGCTTTATCTTCGATGTTTATTTCTTCAGGAATATCTCCTGCTGTTTTACTCCCCTTTGCTGTCTATTGTGCTTAATATTTTCTCCTATGTTCATGATTTTCAATGATTAAGGCTTAAAAATAGTCAATAACAATACATTTTTCAATATATGTTAGTTTAATACACTTTATTGTTGTCAATAAGTGAAGATTATATTTACGTTTGAAACGTATCAAATAGGAACAAAGTTTATCACATGGAAATAGCAGACATTAAACAGCGGCTCCCATGGTAAAGATTTTTGATCACTACGGACTGAAAGCCAATAAACACGCACGGTTGAATGGTGCTTTTATTAACTTGGGTGTGAATTTTGACCCCATAAGCATAGGTATGTGGGGCGAGATTATAGTGCTTGCAGTTGCTATGGTAATGAAGTTTAATAGAGAGGCAAAGAGAAATATTCGGATTGGAATGGCGGGACATTTGACTAAACAAGTGTCTAAAATCAGCCTATCGCAAAATGAAGTACATTTAAGGGAGATAATATACATCAGGTGGGAAGACCCTTATCTAGAATTTCACTTAAAAGGGAGAGCTGAACCTATAGTAGAAAGAATGACTATAAGCTTCTTGAGGGGTCTTTTGCCTCCAAGTACTTTCGTTCAGATAGATGAATCCTACATAGTCAACTGGAGGTTTGTGAAAACCAAACACGACTTGTGCGTAAGATTGAAGACCAAGAAAGAACTCCCTCTCTCCAATATTTATAAAGAGAAATTGGCAGATGAATTCCCTCAATCCTAAGTCTCGCTAGTGTAAAACATACCACAGCAAGGTGGAAATCAATTAACCCAAGGTTCTAGTGTTAAGTTAAGTATACTTTAGCCGAACCAAGCTTTGATCTTTTTGCCCTATACTTCTTTGAAAAACACTCCCTTAGCTACGGCTAGGCTCATGTTTTTCGTATCGTCTAGAACAAAAATATCAAAGCTTG